>JACCDI011219494.1_pt1 | contig 33619 bp, 25 predicted proteins | sample 7442791 | NCBI WGS metagenome assembly JACCDI01 (sample SAMN15323434, study PRJNA562643) | freshwater metagenome | isolation source: river surface water | place: USA:Blue River Watershed | collected 2017-08-15 | reverse complement strand
TATAAAACTTAAAACTGGTAAATGAATAAATTACTAAACAAGCTATAATGAATACAAAAATCAAAGCTCCGGGATTCGCAATAGCAGAAACTAAAAATAAAACGTCTAAAAAACCAAAGAAAAGCGCAATCGGAATTAATATATAGGTTAAGACCGTATACAATTTCAAGTTCTGGTTCATCGCTTATTTTAGGTTTAATTTAATGTGTAATTCTTCAAATTGCTTATCATCAATGCTGCTAGGTGCATCCAACATTACATCACGCCCGCTATTGTTTTTAGGGAAGGCAATAAAGTCACGAATACTCTCACTTCCTCCTAATAAAGCACATAAGCGGTCAAATCCAAATGCAATTCCACCATGTGGGGGAGCACCATATTCAAATGCACCTAATAAGAAGCCAAACTTATGTTGTGCCTCCTCAGGACTCATACCTAAAGCTGCAAACATTTTTTCTTGCAATGCTCTTTGGAAAATACGAATAGATCCACCCCCAATTTCATTGCCATTTAATACCATGTCATAGGCATTGGCTTTGATATTGGCATAAGGATGCGCTAAGTATTTGGCTGCGTCCTTAATCTCAGGCGCATTGTTGATCATTATATCAATATGATCCGGCTTAGGGGATGTGAATGGATGGTGTCTAGCTACCCAACGGTTGCCTTCCTCATCGTATTCAAATAATGGGAAGTCTAATACCCATAACAATTTGAATTCATCTTCTTTACGGAAACCTAATTGTTTACCAAGTTCTAATCTCAATTCACTAATTGCTTTTCTGGTTCTTTCTTCCGCACCCGCTAATATCAATACTAAGTCGCCTGCTTTCGCTTTCGCTGCAGTCGCAATGGCATTTAATTTATCTTCAGAATAGAATTTATCTACGCTACTTTTGAATGAACCATCTGCATTACATTTAATAAATACTAATCCTTTCATGCCAATTTGTGGACGCTTTACCCACTCGGTTAATTCATCGGTTTGTTTACGTGTAAACTCACTGCACCCAGGAGCTGCAATGGCAATAACCGTTTCCGCTTCATCAAATACTTTAAAGTCCACGCCGTTAATTAAAGCAGCTTGGTCTTGTTTGTCAGAGAATACGTGTCCTGGCTTTTTTAAATTGCATAATTCCATTCCAAAACGAATGTCTGGTTTGTCATTGCCATAATTCCACATAGCATCTTCCCAGGTCATTCTTTGAATGGCCTCGGTGTAGTCAATATTTTTAACGTCTTTAAATATGCTCTTGATTAAGCCTTCAAACATATTCAAGATATCTTCTTGTTCTACAAAACTCATCTCACAGTCAATCTGTGTAAATTCTGGTTGACGATCGGCTCTTAAATCCTCATCTCTAAAACATTTTACAATTTGATAGTAGCGGTCATAGCCACTCACCATGAGCAATTGCTTAAATGTTTGAGGAGATTGGGGTAGGGCATAAAATTCACCAGCGTTCATTCTACTAGGTACCACAAAGTCACGAGCTCCCTCGGGAGTAGACTTAATTAAAAAAGGCGTTTCAATATCCATGAATCCTTTTTCATGTAAATAATTTCTAGTCGCACGGTTTACACTATATCGTAATTCTATATTCTTTTTTACAGCGTTTCTTCTTAAATCTAAGAAACGATATTTCATTCTAATATCATCCCCGCCATCGGTATCATCCTGGATGGTAAAGGGAGGAACGATTGAAGCATTGAGTATTTTAAATTCCACCACCTTGATTTCAATTTCACCAGTTGGGATATGGACATTTTTACTAGAACGCTCAATTACGCTTCCTTTTACTTGTAACACAAATTCACGACCAAGGGGTTGTGCATCCAATTGCGCTTGTAATTCTTCTCCCATTAATAACTGGGTAATACCGTATCGGTCACGTAAATCCACGAAAGTAATGGCCCCGAATTTACGAATAGTTTGCACCCAGCCAGCCAGGGTTACTTCTTGACCTACAAATTGGATATTTAATGCTCCACAATGGTGTGTACGATACATAGTAATCTATTGAAATAAGTTAGGACTGCAAATATAGCCCAATTCCTAGAAAATCCCCATCTTTGCGCCATGGCAGGCACTCCGATTTCATTAAAAACGAGAAGAATCATCCTTTCCGGATACTTCTTTCTAACAGGTATTTGTTTTGCAAGCTGGGCAAGTCGTATTCCAGATATTAAAATGCAGTTGGGTTTAAGTGACGGCGCCTTTGGGGGGCTGCTCTTTTTTCTCCCTATTGGATCCTTTTTAGGTATTCCTATTTCCGGTAGCTTAACGGCTAAACATGGAAGTAAAAGAATGGTGAGTATTGCTGCTTTAATCTATCCTATCGCATTAATTAGTTTGGGATTAGCAAATAATATTACGCTTTTAGCCATTTGCTTATTTTTCTTTGGAATGGCAGGAAATTTATTTAATGTATCTGTCAATACGCAAGCAGCAGCCTTGTCTAAGTTGTATGATAAAAGTATCACTTCCTCCTTCCATGGTTTTTGGAGTTTGGCAGGTTTTACCGGAGGATTAATGGGTGGTTTTTTTGTGGCCAATGCTATTAGTCCTTTGCAACAATTTTTAACGGTCGCCGTTGTAGGTTGGAGCTTTTTATTTTTTTCAAGAGTGTATTTATTGCCAGGCGAAAAAAGTACACAGCCTGTTTCAAAAATGTGGAACAAGCCTAGCCCTTTATTATTTCAATTTGGTTTAGTGGCTTTAAGTAATATGATTTGTGAAGGCATGATGTTTGATTGGAGTGGAGTCTATTTTCAACAAGTCGTAAAAGTGTCTGAAGAGTGGAGAACCACAGGATATATTTGTTTTATGGCTTGCATGACAACAGGAAGAATGTTTGCAGATACGCTCATTAATTATTGGGGACCAAGAAAACAGCTCATGCTAAGTGGTTTGATCGTTACCCTAGGTTTAATCATCGCGGTCTCTTATCCCAATATAGTAGTAAGTAGCTTTGGATTTATGTTGGTTGGATTTGGAGTATCTTCTGTAATCCCTACGATTTATGGGACCGTAGGCCGCAATGCAGCACCAGGAAGGGCCAGTATAGATTTAGCTTCTGTAAGTAGTATTGGATTCTTTGGTTTCTTAATTGGCCCACCCATCATTGGATTTTTGTCTCAAGCTATTGGTTTGAGATGGGCTTTTTTGAGCATCAGTTTATTGGGCTTATCTACTTTTTATCAAGCACATAAATTAAAAAAGCATTTGTAATAAAGCTTTTCGATTTTAAAACGCAGTTTTATTTTAAAGAGTAGCTGTTTCCTTTTCGTGCTTTGGCTTGTAAATTAAATAATAAAAAGCAAGAATGAGTATGCCAGTAACAAATGGGATCATGGCCAAATGTTTTAAAGTAATACCATAGCCTACTTCCAGGTTGTCTACTTTAAAAAACTCTGTACACATCCAAAAGGAGTTGGCGCTTATCCATACAACAATAGCTAGATTATGACAAAGTTCTGAAACAATTTGTCTGGTTCTCCATGCAATTACAATAGAAATAAAAAGGGTTGGCACAATCATGATTACGCCTAAAGGTCTCCATCCCATACACCAAGCAATATCTTTAAACAACCAAAATAGGATATGCAAATTTTCCATTTTTCGGTAGGCAATGGGAATATTGTAAAACTGATTTTCTTGAGTATTGTTCGCAGCCATTTTTTGAATTGAATTTTTAAAAAGGATAATTGTGTTGTCGAAAATATTAATTTTCTTTTACTTCTTTTAAAATAGATGTAAATCTTGCCAAGTTGGCTTCTGGTTCAATAGGAGCACCAGATTCCAAATGTGCTTTGAGTTGGTGTGTAAAATAAGGAGAGAGGCTACAACCCTTGGTGCCCATGCCGTTACAAATGGCCAATTGGGGATATAGGGGATGCACACCCACAAAGGGTCTACGTTGGGTGTTGGCTGGCCTAATGCCAGTGATATGGTCTACTATTTCGTAGGGCAATTGCAAAAACTGATCCAAGCTTTCTATCATTTTTTCTTTAAAGCTTTTGGAGGGTAGGGTATCACTGAATGACCATTGGTAGCTAGAGCCCACCCAAAATAAATCTGCTTCCCAAGGAACCACAGAGACATTGTTCTTGTAAATATTTTTATTGGGTAGTCCTGGCACTTTTATAATTAAGGCTTCTCCTTTATTGGGTGCAAAAGGGAGGGAACTAAAATAGGGGTTCTGCATGGAGTTGATTCCATCACAGAAAATTATTTTTTGAGCATGAATGTTTTTCCATTGTACCCCGTCTTCTAATAAGCATACTTCTTTGTAATCGAAATGCGCTTGTATTAATTTATTATTTGCTTGTAAATAGGTTTGCCAATGGCGTGTCATTTTATTTAAGTCCATCCAATAACATTCGTTAATAGCGCTAGTACCATAGGGCATGGTGAAATAGGGAGCCCAAATACTTGGATCCTGTGGAAACAAATACAAATTATCATGACCCAATCTATATTCAAAACTTTCTTTCATTTGTAGAGAAGGATGAATTGAAATAACAGGAGCCGATTGTATGATATCAATATGAAGTTTGGCTGCAATGGCTTTGTATTGTGCGACTGCAAAGGGAAGAATGGTTTCAATCATCCAGGTTTGCACAATGCGTCTGCCGGTAACTGGATTGATGACTCCACTGGCAACCGAAGTGGCACTTTGGATACTAGGGTCATTGATTACTTTGTATTCAATCCCATCCTCATCCAAATGGTAGGACATCCAAGTACCCACTAGGCCTTGCCCAACAATTAAATATTTTACTTTTTCAATTTGTTGCAAAGCGATTTATTTATGTGTAGCAACAAGGTAGTGCACGCTGTCTTTAATTTGATCGGCCTGTGCAACTAAAATAATTTCAAAGGCCCCCTTGTATTGGTGGGGTACTGTAAAACTAAATTCTGTTTCAAAAGGAGTGTCGGCAATGGTTGTAAAATATTGGAAAGGGAAAATATTAATAAACCAGCCATCAACAGGTTTATGTGTTTTTGCATTTAATAAGGTGCAAGTAATGCCGCCTGTTTTTTCTACCGTGAAATTATGCGACACTTTTGCTTTCAATTGATAGGATTGTCCCCATTTTAGGGAAGCAGGTGGCTTAGCCGAAATATGAAAGCTTTGTTGTGCATTGGCATAGCTGCCCAAGGTTAAACACAATAAAAGTAGGAGGCTGTTTTTCATAGAACAAACTTACAATAAAAAATCCCTTAACCGGTAGGCTAAGGGATTCAAGAAAAAATCAAACTTTTATAGAAATATAAAAATTATTATAAAATCTTATTTTTTCAATGCAGCAGCCATTGTTTTACCAATGTCAGCTGGGCTAGCACATACGTGAATCCCACATGCAGCCATAATTTTCATTTTAGCTTCTGCAGTGTCATCTGCACCACCAATGATCGCACCTGCGTGACCCATACGACGTCCAGCGGGAGCAGTTTGACCAGCAATGAATCCAACTACTGGTTTTTTCATATTGTCTTTAATCCAATTGGCAGCATCTGCTTCCATGCTACCTCCAATTTCACCAATCATGATGATCCCTTCTGTAGCAGGATCGTTCATTAATAATTCAACTGCTTCTTTTGTGGTAGTTCCAATGATTGGGTCCCCGCCAATACCAATGGCAGTTGTGATACCTAATCCCGCTTTTACTACTTGGTCAGCAGCTTCGTATGTTAAAGTACCGCTCTTTGAAACGATACCAATAGTTCCCTTCTTAAATATAAATCCAGGCATGATACCTACTTTCGCTTCTTCTGCAGTGATCACACCAGGACAGTTAGGTCCAATTAATCTTGTAGTGGTGCCCACTAAGTAATTTTTTACTTTCACCATATCCTGAACTGGAATACCTTCTGTGATACAAACTACCAATGCAATGCCAGCATCCGCAGCTTCCATAATGGCATCTGCTGCAAAAGCAGGAGGTACAAAAATAATACTCACATCTGCGCCAGTTGTTTTAACTGCATCCGCTACTGTATTAAAAACGGGCTTATCTAAATGTGTAGAACCTCCTTTACCTGGAGTTACACCACCCACTACTTGTGTTCCATATTCAATCATTTGAGATGCGTGGAAACTACCTTCTGTACCGGTAAAACCTTGTACAATAATCTTTGAGTTTTTATTAACTAATACTGACATGAGGACTGAAATTGTTATTTGTGCCGCAAAAATAGGCTAAAACCCCTTTTTTTACCCTTATTTTTCAACAAAAATTATTGGTTTTTTTATAAATGGCTTGCAAGTAGTACTTTTGTCCCTCGCAAAGACAAATTTAAAATAAAAATTATGGCAACAACTTCAGACATTACGCGTGGAATGATCCTAAAATTAGACAATAACTTATACACTGTTGTTGAGTTTGGTGAGAATAAAACTGCTCGTGCAGCAGCTAAAATCTGGGCTAAATTAAAAGGTGTAGACAATAAAAGATCTATTGAAAAGACTTGGAATAGCGGTGAAACTGTTTACCCTGTTAGAGTGGAGAAAAAGACGTATCAGTTCTTATATAAGGACGACAGTGGTTATAACTTAATGAACAATGAAACTTTTGAGCAAATCGTAATGGCTGAGGAAATGATTGACGCACCTCAATATTTGACAGAGGGTGGGGAAGTATTTGTATTTATGAATACCGAAACCGAATTGCCAATTGGTGCTGAATTACCTGAAAAATTAGACGTTTTAATCACCTATTGTGAGAATGGCGTTAAAGGAGATACCGCAACTAGAGCTTTAAAAGCGGCTACCATTGAATCAGGCGCAACCGTAATGGTGCCTTTATTTGTGAACGAAGGGGAAAAGATCAAGATTAACACTAAGAACGGTGAATACGTAGAAAGAGTAAAATAATTTTAAACTGGCTTTTTTGAAATAAAAGCCAGTTTAAAATTACACGCTTAAGATATATAAAAAGCCCCCAATAATTGGGGGCTTTTTATTGTTTATACATTTATAAAATATGCCCAAAATGCCTCATTTTGGATAAAAAAAGGCTCATTTTTTGTGTTTTTCGCTAAAAAAGACCCAATTTTACCCAAAATTGCCAAACATGGACTTAAAACAAATCCACGACCTCATTAAGGTTGTAAACAAAAGTAATATTGGAGAAATCAGTATCGAAGACAAGGATGGTAAAGTAACCATCAAACAGAAAGAAGACAAAATCACAGTGAGTGCAGCTCCTGCACAAGTATATGCTGCTCAGGCACCTGCTGCCGCTCCAGCCGCTGCACCCGTTGCCGCTGCACCCGTTGCCGCTCCAGTAGCAGACAATTTAATTACCATTAAGAGCCCAATGATAGGTACTTTTTACCGTCGTGCTGCTCCAGACAAGCCTTTGTTAGCCGAAGAGGGAACAGAAGTGAATACAGGTAAAGTAGTTTGTATCATCGAAGCCATGAAATTGTTCAACGAAATTGAATCAGAAGTAAAAGGAACAATTGTAAAAATATTGGTAGAAGATGCAAGCCCGGTTGAATACGACCAGCCTTTATTCTTGGTACAGCCAGCTTAGTCTCTGATTCTCAACATTAAAATTACAAAATGTTTAAAAAAATATTGATTGCCAATCGTGGCGAAATTGCTTTGCGTATTATACGTACTTGTAGAGAAATGGGCATTAAAACTGTGGCCGTTTACTCAACAGCAGATAAAGATAGCTTGCATGTGAAATTTGCGGATGAGGCAGTTTGCATAGGTGGACCCAAAGGACAAGAGTCTTATTTGAACATCCCGCATATTATGGCGGCTTGTGAAATTACCAATGCCGATGCAGTGCATCCCGGATATGGTTTTTTAGCAGAGAATGCAAAGTTTGCTCAAATTTGTGCCGATCATGGCATAAAGTTTATTGGCCCCACTCCAGAGATGATTAATAAAATGGGAGACAAGATCACTGCAAAAGAAACCATGATCAAAGCGGGTGTTCCAGTAGTCCCAGGTGGAGAAGGTTTGTTGGAAAGTGTTGAAGAAGCTAAAAAATTAGCAAAAGAAATAGTATATCCAGTTATTATTAAAGCCACAGCCGGTGGTGGTGGTAAGGGTATGCGTGTGGTATGGAATGAAAATGAAATAGAAAAAGCATTTAGCGATGCGAAGATGGAAGCAGCTGCAAGTTTTAAAAATGATGGTGTGTACATGGAGAAATTTGTGGAAGAACCAAGACATATTGAAATTCAAGTAGCAGGTGACCAATACGGAAATGTGTGTCATTTGAGTGAGCGTGATTGCTCTATTCAAAGAAGACATCAAAAGTTAGTAGAAGAATCTCCTTCACCCTTCATGACACCTGAACTTCGTCAAAGAATGGGAGAGGCTGCTATAAAGGCTGCTGCTGCCATTAATTATGAGAGCGTTGGAACCATTGAATTTTTAGTGGACAAGCATCGTAATTTTTATTTCATGGAAATGAATACCCGTATTCAGGTAGAGCATTGTGTTACAGAGGAAGTAGTTAGCTATGATTTAATTAAGGAGCAAATTAAAATTGCTGCTGGAGAAAAAATATCTGGTAAAAACTACGAACCAAAATTGCATGCCATTGAATGTCGTATCAATGCTGAAGATCCATATAATGATTTCCGTCCTTCACCAGGTAAAATTACCGTATTGCACACCCCAGGTGGGCATGGAGTGCGTGTAGATAGTCATGTATATGCGGGTTATGTAATTCCTCCTTACTACGATTCTATGATTGGTAAATTAATCACGGTTGCACAAACACGTGAAGAAGCCATTAATACAATGTATCGTGCATTAAGTGAGTATGTAATTGAAGGAGTAAAAACAACCATTCCATTCCATTTGCAATTAATGCAGAACGAGGATTTTAGAAAAGGAAACTTTACTACTAAATTCTTGGAGACATTTAAAATGAAGTAATATTTAATTGACTTTTTTTATAAATATAAAAGTCTATTAAATATGCTCTGATGAAATTAAAGAAGGGGCCCCGTAAAGGAGCCCCTTCTTTAATTATAATAAATCAATTCGGCTCGCCCTGCGCGTGGCTCGAAAGCGCGCAAAAAATAAATTTAAAAATTTTCAGTAATTATAATTTATGTATGCGTGAAGTGTTTTAAATCTTCCTTTTGGTCTTACTTAGCCATTCTGCAGAGATGCCAATGAACTCGGCAATATATTTTGACGGCACATTTTTTACAACCGAGTTGCATTTTTCAATGAGGTAGGTATATATTTCTTCTTTAGAATAGGCATTCAAAATCTTCCTAAGTTCGCTTTCTTGTTTGAGTGCATTTACAAGGATATAATTTTGAAAAAATTTAGCAAGATCCTTATGCTCGTCAGTAACTCTTTCAAGATCCTGCTTAGTGAATTGTATAATTAAGGAGTCTTTAATAGCTAGTAAATCCGTGTGGGTTTTGTCGCCTGTGAAATAACTGTCCTCGCAAGACATGAAAGGGTTAAAATCGTCTAAGAAAAAATTTTGGGTTCTGCTTTTTTTTGTTTTTGTGTTATAGATCCTAGATATAAAGCCGCCATCAATAATAAAGAAGCCCTTGTCGCATACATCACCTACTTGAATTAGTTTTGTTCTCTTTTTTACTGCAATAATTTTACCTGTCGCCATTAGGATATTAATCGAAGCAGGTTTTATTTTGTGACTTATAAGTAGTTCAATAAGTCTAAGGTTAGAGTTTGATTTTTTGGTCATATGCTCAAAGGTCAAGTATTTAAGCAATACCCTAGACTAAAAAAGTAAATAAATTGAATTAATTCAATAAATAGTATGATTTCGACTAAATGCTTCTCTTATTCTTCCAGATAGCATTTTGTAAGGGTAGATTCGTTGGATATATTCTAATTCAATGAAATCAATTATTCTAAAGGTTTTTATAATCGGATTTTTCATACTATTACGTTCATTTGTTTCGCATTCACAGGTGGTTAATTTTCAACAAAATGGCAAAATGACTGCCGAATCGCAGCAGTCTAATTCCTTTTACAAGGGTTTGTCCTTATTCGGTGGATTGACATTAAACAAACAAACAATTAATGATGCGGGTATTACTGCCCCACTGAATTATTTGTATAACAATGTTCATAATAATGTATTTAAAGCAGGGTATAGTGGAGGCCTTAGATGGGACGGCATTTTTCATCGTAAGCACTATTATTCCCTAATGATTGCAGTTAACAGTACGAATACAGGGAACGCATATAGCAATAAATACCAGCAAGCTCCATTCTTGGAGGAATTCACTCATTTTAAAGCTGACAATCAATTTACGACGATATGTATAGCGGCGCATTATAAAAAATTGCTGCCTATCAATGAAATGAATAAATATAAATTTTATGCCATATTGGGTCCCAGTGTTGATTACAAAATTTCTTCAATCAGTGCTGCCAACCTCATCAATGGTGCGGGAAATAGAGTCTTTGTGAATGGCGATCTGGGTGTTGAATTTGATAACAAGGGATACTATATGTTGTATGCGCATTATAAGTTTGGAACCCAATTCGCAAATTCATCAGCCAGGATAGAAACCAATAGGTTGGAAATGGGCATGTCCATTAAAATCAATGATTTGTTCTAAACAATATTTCAAAAACTAAGTATTACTTAAAATGAAACTTCGCTATCTAAAAATCCTGTTTGCTTCTTGCTTCTTTTCTTTTCTGGCTTGTAATAAAGAAACTGCTAATACACAATCAGACATCATTAAAGGGATGCTTGTCAATAAAACTTGGTATTTGGATTACACCGTTATGGGTACAAGTACTAAGTCCTACCTGGGGCAAAGCACCTATTTCGTTACTTATTTGAAAGATGGGAGCCTGAGTGACTCTGATGGTTTAAAAGGGAACTATACAATAGAGTTTGCAAATAATAGTGCTCAGATTCATGTAAAAGTAAAAACCATTAATAACAATCCATTAGAAGTGGTTTATGATATTGTAACAACAGGGGATAACAAACTTGTTTTATCAAAACAAGAAATTTCAGGGACACCCATCCAATATTATTTTACTAGTAAGTAATCAGCTACTCATATGAATCATAAAACAAAACACAACTGGAAATATAATTACATCCTATATCTATTTGTTGGATACCTAGGATTGTCCTTCCCCCAAGGCCTTCATGCCCAAGTCCAAAACACTTTATTTATCATGAGTAGTGTAGCGGGCTTGCAAAATATGTCCAATAACAGTATGGCTATTTCTTTTTCTAGTACTTCGAATTGTATTCATCTTCAAAATGGCGCAGCTGTTTTGACTGGAGAAAGAGGCACTGGTAATTTTTCTGCTGATTGTGAAGTAAATACTCAATTTAACACACTGGGTATAAATCTATTTCCCAATCCGGTTTCTTTCATGACCAAATTGAAAATTAAATATACAATACCAGCCAATGAGCAATTTTCCATCTCTATCTGGAATGCAGAAGGTGTCAATGTTATATCTATCAATGCAACAGGGTATGAGATTTCACATGGTAAGCTTATGAATTTTGGAACATTAACTTCAGGCAGTTATGTTTTACAGCTAAACTCTCCAAAGTATCAAGATGCTATAAAATTCATAAAAGCAAATTAATTATTTATTACAATTCATACAATGACTATAAATTTTTATAAAATGAACAAAACGCTAAACCTAAAATTAATAATAGCATTATTACTTCTTGTATTGGGTGCAAGCGCTAGTTCATTAATGGCACAAACAAGCAATGGTATTTTTTTTCAAGCTATTGCTAGAGACAATGCCTCAAACCCAGCAAAGGATCGAAAAATATTCATACAAACTAGCATTATTCAAACGAGCATTGCTGGTAATAAAGTGTTGACTGAGGAGCATTCCACTATGACGGATGCATCGGGTGTATTTAGTATTAGTATTGGAAATGGGGTAAGGGTAGGAGGTTCTGCCAGTAATTTGGCAAATATTGATTGGTCCAATGGTCCATTTTTCTTAAACTTAAAAATTGCTATTACTCCCGTAGGTAGTAATAGTAGTTGGGATTATAGTAAAGAGTGGGTCGATATGGGAACCACTAGTTTTGGTTCGGTTCCTTTTGCTTTTTATGCAGAGAATGTCGCCGGGTTGGATCAAAAATTAAATATTGCAGATAGTGTCAATAAATATGTAACGCCTGCTAAATTAGCTGCAAAGACCTTTGACAGCACAGCCATATACAATCAATTGGCTTTAAAAGCGAATAGCGCTGTTATAACTACTTCATTAAATACGAAGGAGAATATTAGTAATAAATCATTAGATGTAAATATAGATGGAAGCTCTGATGCCAAATATCCCTCAGCAAAGGCGGTAAAATCCTATGTAGATGCATCCATCATTGCTGGTACAACACCATTGAGCTTTATATCTCCACTTGTCAAATCTGGTTATACTATTAGTTTGCCCCTATCCAATGGTTCCGTTAATGGTTTTTTGAGTTCAGTGGACTGGTCTAAATTCAATAACAAATTAGATGCTACTGAAAAAGGAGCCAATAATGGTGTAGCATCTTTGGGAAATGATGGCAAAATACCTTCTACTCAAATACCAGCCATTTCTTTTCAAAGTGCATCTGTGGTTTCTAGTCAAACAGCCATGTTGGCTATAAATGGGGCTGTAGTGGGAAGTATTGCCATAAGAACGGATAATAATAAAAACTATGTTTTGAGTGCTTCCCCTTCCACCACATTGACAAATTGGATTGAATTGGCAACACCTAATTCTGTATCAAGTGTAAATGGATTTGCGGGACCCAATGTAGTATTAACTTCGAATGATGTAAGTGAAGGAGCTGCTAATAAATATTACACGGATGCTAGAACTAGGGGTGCTTTAAGTGCAACAGCTCCTTTGATTTTTAATTCAAATACAGGTTCATTTTCAATTTCAGCAGCTAGTACAAGTATAGATGGCTATCTCACTGCTGTTGATTGGAATACTTTTAATAATAAACAAAACGCATTAATTGCCGGAACCGATTATGTTACTCCAGCACAAATTTCATTAAACAGTTTAGGAGCAGAAGCAAGATCGAATAAAGCAACGGCAACAGATTTAGGAAATACAAACCCAAGTGATGTTTTATATCCTTCTCAAAAAGCAGTGAAGACCTATGTAGATTTACAAAATGCGAATGCGGGGGTGGCGGATAATAGTATAACCAGTGCAAAAATTAACGGTACGATTGCAATTAACAAAGGAGGGACAGGTGCTACTACTGCAGCTGATGCTAGAACTAATTTAGGTTTAGTTATAGGAGCAAATGTGCAAGCCCCTTTAACTGCAGGCACAGATTATTTAACCCCATCGGGAAGTGCGGCCAACCTTATTAATTTCCCAATATTTAATCAAAACACAACTGGTAATGCAGCAACAGCTACACTTGCAACTAATGCTACAAATGCAATATCAGCTAATAATATTACAGCTACGTCAAATAATACTATAACGGCTTTACCTAATTTAGTAACTATAGGTACTATCACTTCAGGAGTTTGGAGTGCAACTAATATTGATATTGCCCATGGCGGCACGGGGTCATCTACAAAAGACTTTGTAGATCTTTCTACCAATCAAAATGCAATTGGAGGAACTAAAACATTTTCAAATAATATCGTCTCAAATGGAGTTAATATAGGGAAAGGGAGTAGTGTTACAACAAGTAGTATTATAATTGGTCCTTGGACAAATGCGGGTGAAAATTCTATTGCTATTGGGTCTGGGACCATGACTGGTAATAGTGGAGCCTTCAATATTGCGATAGGCGAAAATGCTTTAAGAGATTCTGGGCCTGTTTCAAAAAATACAGCAGTTGGATTCAATGCGGGTTCGAGTGCAACAGTCGGAGATAATAATACCTATTTGGGATATTCTACAATTTCGAATAGTGGTGCAACCATTTCAAATTCAACTGCGATTGGTTCAGGTGCAAAAATTTATGGCAGTAATACCATTCGTTTAGGCGCAAATGGTTTAGACGGCACAACAGCAATTGATAGTGTATTAACTACAGGAACATTAACGACTGGTGCAGTTACTTATCCAAAGACACACGGGACTGCAAATCAAGTATTGAGTACAACGGGAAGTGGCACTTTAACCTGGACAACTGTTTCATCCACTGCAGATGCTGCAACTTTATCCGGAACTATTGCAATTAATAAAGGAGGAACAGGAGCTACAAGTAAATCCGATGCATTCAATGCTTTATCACCAATGACAACAGCTGGAGATATTATTTATGGAGGAGCAAGTGGAATGGGAACGAGACTTGCGAAAGGAAATGATGGTGAATTCTTAAAATTATCATCGGGTGTACCGGTATGGGGAAGTCCTTATTCTGGTATTGGCTCTATTGATTTTACTGGCGCAAATAATCGTTTGAATGTATATGGTAACTCATTGGAAATGTTTGGAACAAATTCACTTTTATTGAATCCAGGAACGGATGGTCAGGTATATATTGATACCTATGCCGATGGTTCAAGAGTTGCTACTAGAGATTATGCCGATACTAAAGCACCAATTAATGCTAACTTAAATGATCAAATAGGAACGACGTATTTACTGAACGCATCGGATAATGGGAAAGTAATTACCTTAAATAATGCTTCTGTCATTACATTAACGGTACCAGCTGGTTTAGCTGCAGGATTTAACTGCATGATTGTTCAAAAAGGAACAGGGATTGTAACAATAGCCGCAGCGAATACGGTGACCGTAACCAATAGAAGTGGAGGAACGAAAACCGGAGGACAAAATGCAATAGTGACTTTGATTTCAATTTCAAGTAATTATTTTATTTCAGGAGGAGATATGCAATAAGCTATGAAAAAATTAATTATTCTACTTCTAGTTTTTTTATTTGCAAAAAAACTAGAAGCACAATTTGCGTTAGCAAGTTATCAAGCAGTGAATACAAAAGTATACAGTGCCGTAGATGGGAGCATGGAATTTTCACCTACCTATACAACTGGTACTCCAACAAATAATCAATATTTATCCATACCGGCTAGTAGTAATTATGAATTTGCAGGTGATTTCACTGTGGAGTGTTGGATAAATTTAAAAAATATAACAGGAGTTTATCAAAGTTTTTTAGGTCATTATGTAAGTGGGACGCCTTGGTTATTGCAAGTTCAGCCAGGTGGCCGTTTAAGGTTAACTGGTGCCTATGGGGCTGATATTTCATCAAGTTTACTTTCAATAAATACCTGGTATCATATTGCATTGGTTAGAAGTGGAACTGGAACCAATTGTTTGAAAATATATGTTAATGGAGTGGTATCTGGTCAAGCAACCATTACAGGGACTATTGGAAGTGCAACTAAAATAGTTACCATTGGTTCTGGTGATGCAGCTGGAAATGATCGCTTTAATGGATTTATAAGCAATGTGCGTTTTGTAAAAGGCACCGCACTTTATACAAGTAATTTTACGCCACCAACTTCAAGATTGACAGCCATTGCAGGAACTACTTTATTATTAAATTCAACATATGATGCAAAGTATTTAAAAGACAATTCTACCAATGGTGTAACGGTTACAAATTACAATGGAGCTTCAACCAACACTGGTTTAGCCACAAGCTCCCCATTGAATCCATTCAAATTTGTGAGTGATGGTTTAATTGTGAATTTAGATGCAACGGATGCAAGTAGTTATCCTGGAACAGGTACAACTTGGACGAATCTAGGAACAGGTGGAACTACTTATAATGCTACATTAACGAATTCGCCTACCTATGAAACAGGCAATACAGCTAACTTGTATTTTAATAAACCAACTTCTGGGGATTTGCAGCAATATGGCACCATCAATATCAATACTGGTGCTACCAATGCTTGGAGCATGGAAGCCATAGTGAAAGTTTCAAATAAGGGCTCATGGACGACTACTCCATTTATTAGTATTGCCGATGGTCTTGGTTTTAACCAAAGAGGCGCTTATATTGGTGTACAGGGAGGGACGTTTAACTTCTCCCCTGCAGGTGATAATTTTCAAAGTTATCAGTTTGCAAATGATACTTGGTATGTGATTACAGTGGTATATTCAAGTAATGTAGCAGCGCATTATGTAAATGGCGTTCTACAAGGGTTACATACGAATGTTGGCAATAATAATTTAATGGGGATGAATACAATTAACCCGCTGTATTTTGGCAATCCTCCATCAAATACTTCAACGACTGTTCAACAGGTTAAAATTTCTAGATATAAATTTTATAATAAAGCATTGAGTGCCTCGGAAATAAGTAGCAATTATTATGCTCAAAAAAATAGGTATGGTTTGTAAAGCGAAGCAGCTATAAAACATTTAATATTGCAAACTAATTTTTAAACATAAGTCACTATATTACTTTCAATAATCATTAAAAATGCCCTCGATTTCTCGGGGGCATTTAATTTTGGGGGGATTACCTCTGGGGAATGTCTTTATTAACTTGCGACTAGTATTATCTTAAGAATAACAATTCTCTGTACTTAGGCAAGGTCCACAATTCATCGTCTACCAATTGTTCTAACTTGTCAACGTGGTAACGGATTTTATCAAAGTATTGTGCTTTTACTTTTGCTTCATAGGCAATTGCTTTTTCTCTAGAATCAGTAAGGTTATTAGCTACCTTTCTTTCTTCTACCATCGCATGTACATTTTCATATACTTGTTGAATATGTGTGCTTACATCTTTTAATAAAGTCAATTGGCCTTTGTATAATTTCTCTGGCAATGCAGCTTCACGAAGTAAGCTTACATTTTTAAGCAATTCATTTTGATATTTAATGGCAGCAGGGATAATATGGTTGGTTGCTAAATCGCCCATTACACGTGCTTCAATTTGAACTTTTTTTATGTATTTCTCTAATTCAATTTCGTGACGAGCTTCTAATTCAGCATGGGAGTAAATCCCATTTTCTAAGAAAACTTTTTTAGCTTTCTCCGTTACCATTGCATCCAATGCAACCGGTGTGGTTTTTAAATTAGGTAAACCTCTTTTCTCTGCTTCCTTATGCCATGCTTCACTATACCCATCGCCTTCAAATAAAATCTTCTTACTTGATACAATGTATTTTTGAATCACTTGCATTATCGCAATTTCCTTCTTATCTCCTTTTTCAATTAAGGCATCTACTTCTGCAGCAAACTTGTTTAAAGTGTCTGCTACAATCGTATTTAATACCGTCATAGGTAAAGCACAGTTGGCAGTAGATCCTACGGCACGGAATTCAAATTTATTTCCTGTGAATGCAAATGGAGATGTACGGTTACGGTCGGTATTGTCAATTAATAACTCTGGAATACTTCTATGTAAATCAATTTTTAAAATGGCTTCATCTTGCTCATCAAACTTGGTACCAACACGTGTTTCCACATCGTTCAATACTTTCGTTAAATAATCACCCACAAATACAGAGATAATAGCTGGAGGTGCTTCGTTGGCCCCTAAACGGAAATCGTTGGATGCCGAAGCAATAGAAGCTCTTAAAATATCTGCATAATCATGAACTGCTTTAATGGTATTCACAAAGAACGTCAAAAACATTAAGTTGGTTTTCGGCGTTTTACCAGGTGCCAATAAGTTCACCCCCGTATCTGTTGCTAAACTCCAGTTATTGTGCTTACCACTTCCATTAATACCAGCAAATGGTTTTTCATGTAATAAGACAACTAAGTGGTGGCGCTTTGCTACTCTTGTCATCACATCCATTAATAGAATGTTATGATCTACTGCAATATTTACTTCTTCAAAAATGGGAGCACACTCAAATTGAGCAGGTGCTACTTCATTATGCCTTGTTCTTAAAGGAATGCCTAATTTATAAGACTCATTTTCAAAGTCACGCATAAAAGCGTACACTCTTTCTGGAATTGATCCAAAATAATGGTCTTCTAATTGCTGTCCTTTAGCAGGCGTGAATCCGAATACGGTTCTACCGCATTGAACTAAGTCAGGTCTTGCATTTACCAACGCTTCGTCAATCACAAAATATTCTTGTTCCCATCCTAAGGTTGGGGTTACTTTCGTTACGTTCTTGTCAAAATAATTACATACAGTAACCGCTGCTTTATTTAAAGACTCTACCGCTTTCATTAAAGGCGCTTTGTAGTCCAAAGATTCACCCGTGTAAGCAATAAATATAGTAGGAATACACAATGTTTTACCATTGCCAATTTCTATAATGAATGGGGGAGAAGAGGGGTCCCATGCAGAATACCCTCTTGCTTCAAAAGTGGCTCTTAAACCTCCATTTGGGAAGGAAGATGCATCTGGTTCTTGTTGAATTAAGGCAGCACCTTCAAATTCTTCAATAGCAGTGCCGTCGCCTTTTAAAGTAAAGAAGGAATCATGCTTTTCTGCAGTCGTACCCGTTAAAGGTTGGAACCAGTGGGTATAGTGTGTTACGCCTTTGCTTTCCGCCCAAGCACGCATACCTGATGCGATTTGACTTGCAACCGCACGCTCAATTTTTTTACCACCTCTTACACTGGTAATTAAGCTCTTGTATGCTTCATCACTTAAATATTCTCTTGCTGTTTTTTGTGTAAACACATTTTCGCCAAAAACACCTGTGATTTTAGCGCCTTTGATATCTGGTGAGTTCACATTACCATGACTCACATGATTCACTGCATCTGTTCTTAATGACATATGACTTAAATTTTAATTTGATACTAAAAGCAAATTTACCCCCATTTTCTGCGCCAAGATGGATTTATAAAACCAGTAATGCACAAAAAATCCCCCAATTTCTTGGGGGATCACAATTTGAAACACAATTTATGAAGGCAATTCTAAAAAACCTTGTTCATTAGCACCCTAAACTTTTGCAGTTTTAACCGTAGTGATAATTCTTGCGGCTACTTTGTAAGGGTCTGCTGCTGAGTTGGGACGACGGTCTTCTAACCAACCTTTCCATCCTTTTTCTACTGCTCCAATTGGAATACGAATAGAAGCACCTCTATCAGATACTCCGAAAGAAAAATCATGGATAGAAGCGGTTTCGTGCTTACCTGTTAATCTTAAATGGTTATCTGCACCATATACATCAATATGTTCTTTAACAAAAGGACGGAATGACTCACAAATAGTTTCATACACTTCACGCTTACCACAGGTTCTTAATGTAGTGTTAGAGAAGTTGGCATGCATGCCAGATCCGTTCCAATCCAAAGTTCCTAATGGCTTACAATGCCAGTTAATGGATACACCATAGGTTTCTCCAATTCTTTCTAATAAATATCTTGCTACCCAAATTTGGTCTCCTGCTTCTTTCGCACCTTTTGCAAAAATTTGAAATTCCCATTGACCTGCAGCTACTTCTGCATTAATTCCTTCTACGTTTAAGCCAGCTTCTAAACATACGTCTAAATGTTCTTCTACAATATTTCTACCAAAGGCATTGTTTGCTCCAACTGAACAGTAGTAAGGACCTTGTGGACCTGGGTAACCCCCTTCTGGGAAACCCAATGGCTTATTGGTTGCAGGGTTCCATAAGAAATATTCTTGTTCAAATCCAAACCAAAAATCATTGTCATCGTCTTGAATGGTTGCACGTCCATTAGAAACGTGTGCAGTCCCATCTGCATTTAATACTTCACACATTACTAAGTAAGCATCCTTACGTTGTGGATCTTTACAAATAAAAACAGGCTTTAATAAGCAATCTGAAGAACCTCCTAAAGCTTGTTCCGTAGAGGAACCATCAAAGCTCCACATATCACAATCTTCTAGTTTTCCACTAAAGTTGTTTTCAATTTTTGTTTTACTTCTTAAAGACTGTGTAGGTTGGTAACCATCTAACCAGATGTACTCCAATTTAGATTTAGACATGATCCGAATGTTTAAATATTAAAAAAATAAAATATACAATAAAAATGAAGGGTTATTTTCCTTTTCTTGCACGAAAATAAGTAAGAAATATAAAATATAGATATAATTGTGTAAATTTTGGTACTAGTGTGTATAAAATATGAATATGTTAAATAAATATAATGTATCATATTTTCGCAATTCATTGATATTCAAAGTCATTGAATGTAAGGCCCATTTTCCTTTAAGGGTCTTTGCTTAAATGATACACATTTTTCACTCTGATATGTTGGTAATTCGGACAAAAGTTGATCTGCCCATTTAGTACCTTCGCAACATCTTTTCAAGATTAAGCAATTACCCATGGAAATTACTGCCAAAACAGCCCAACAATTAAGATTGACAGAGGAAGAGTTTGAGTTGATTAAACAAAAACTAGGCCGTACCCCTAATTTCACTGAGCTATGTGCTTTTAGTGGCATGTGGAGTGAACATTGTAGTTATAAAAACTCCATTAAGTGGTTAAAAACTTTACCTCGCGATGGAGGTAGAATGTTAGTGGCTGCTGGTGAAGAAAATGCAGGACTTATGGATATTGGAAATAATTATGGCGTGGTTTTTAAAATTGAATCCCATAATCACCCAAGTGCATTGGAACCATTTCAAGGGGCAGCAACGGGCGTAGGTGGAATTCAAAGAGATATTTTTACCATGGGTGCGCGTCCTATTGCGTCTTTAAATAGTTTACGTTTTGGAAAATTAGAAGATAAAAAAACACAACGCTTACTTGCAGGGGTAGTGCATGGTATTGGGCATTATGGGAACTGTTTTGGGGTACCTACTGTGGGTGGTGAATTGTATTTTGAAGAATGCTATCATACCAATCCATTGGTGAATGCAATGAGTGTTGGAATTGTGAAAGCAGGTAAAACAGTAAGTGCAACTGCAGAAGGAAAAGGCAATCCTATTTTCTTTGTAGGAAGTGCCACTGGTAAAGATGGTATTGGTGGTGCCAGTTTTGCTTCGGCTGAAATTACTGCAGATAGTGCAGAAGAATTACCAGCAGTTCAAGTAGGAGACCCTTTTCAAGAAAAAAAATTATTAGAAGCTTGTTTAGAAGTAATTGAAACAGGTGGAATTGTTGGTATGCAAGATATGGGAGCTGCGGGTATTATTTGTTCTACTGCCGAAATGAGTGCAAAGGGTGGAGTGGGTATGCGCATTGATTTAGACAAAGTGCCTACCCGTCAACAAAATATGAAGGCTTGGGAATTATTATTAAGTGAAAGCCAAGAGCGTATGTTGATTTGTGTGCAAAAAGGAAAAGAAGCGGAAGTATTAGCTGTGTTTGAAAAATGGGATTTGTCTTGTAGCAATATTGGAGAAGTTACCGATGATGGCTTATTGAATTTTTATATGCACGGTGAGTTGGAAGCCTCTTTGCCAGCTTATGAATTGGTATTGGGTGGTGGTGCTCCTCAATATACACGTGCGTATAAGGAGCCTGCTTACTTAGCAAAAGTGAATGCGTTTGATATAAACAGTGTTGCAGATACGACTAATTTAAAAGCAGCGGTACAGGACTTAATAAGTCTTCCAAACATTGCTTCTAAGCGTTGGATATTCAATCAATATGATAGTATGGTGGGTGCTGCGAATACTTCAACCAATGCGCCTAGTGATGCTGCTGTTGTATTAGCAAAAGGGACGGGCAAGGCATTAGCCATGACGGTAGATTGTAATAGTAAATATGTTTATGCCAATCCGGAAAGAGGCGCTATGATTGCTGTTGCAGAAGCAGCAAGAAATATTGTTTGTAGTGGAGGTGAGCCCATTGGTGTAACCAACTGTTTGAATTTTGGGAATCCTTATGATCCAGAAGTATATTATCAGTTTGTAAAAGCAGTGGAAGGCATGGGTGCTGCTTGTCGTAAATTTAATACGCCAGTAACAGGTGGAAATGTAAGTTTCTACAATCAAAATCCAGATGGCCCTGTATTCCCTACACCTACTATTGGAATGGTTGGTATTGTGGAAGATATGAAAAACAGAATGACATTGGATTTCAAAAAAGAAGGCGATATAATTGTGCTTTTAGGTGAACAAAGAAATGATATTGGTTCTTCAGAATACTTGAATAAAGTAAAAGGTGTAACGCATTCTCAAGCACCTTATTTTGATTTAGAAGAAGAGTATCTTTTACAACAATTGGTTGCCGAATTAATTAAGGAAGCTAAAGTTAAAAGTGCACACGATATAAGTGAGGGGGGATTGATAGTTACTTTATTAGAATCTGCTTTTTATAATGGGAATGGTTTTGAAGTTTCTTCTAACGGAAGCAGTTTGCGTAAAGATGCCTATTGGTTGGGTGAAGCGCAAAGTAGGGTTGTAGTTTCTGCAGATGCAAACAATATGGCTGCTATTGAATCCGCTGCGGCTAAGCACGGTATTCAATTTACCGTGATTGGTAAGGTAACCACAGGAGAGGTAGTAGTAGAAGGGGAAAGCTGGGGAACCATTGCAGATTGGAAAAATAATTATGATACGGCTATTGAAAAACAATTGGCTAAATAGCAATAAAAAAAGTTAATTTATGCCAATGCAACCTACAATCGTCGTAACTGGAAGTGCAGGATTTATTGGTTCTGTTTGTGTTCAATTTTTTAATGAGCAAGGTTGGAATCAATTGCTTTTGGTAGATGATTTTGGCGTTGAAGCAAAAAGAAATAACTGGGAACAAAAGCAATTTATAAAAGTGATCGAAAGACAATCTTTTATTGAACAGCTTCCCCATTTATCCTATTCGATTGATGCAATTGTACATTTAGGGGCAAGAACTGATACTACCGAATTTGATTATGCGATTCACGAAGCCTTGAATGTTGAGTATTCCAAAGCACTTTGGAATTATGCTACTGTAAATAAAATTCCTTTTATTTATGCATCTTCAGCAGCCACTTATGGAGGTGGTGAAAATGGATATAATGACACACACGACATTTTAGATAAATTGATGCCTCTTAATCCCTATGGTGTTAGTAAGAATGAGTTTGACAAATGGGCTATTGCACAATCAGCTACTCCTCCTAGTTGGACTGGCTTGAAATTTTTTAATGTATATGGTCCCAATGAATACCATAAGGGTCGTATGGCAAGTGTGATTTTTCATTCCTTTCATCAAATCAAGGAAACTGGATTGGTTAAATTATTTAAAAGTCATAAAGAAGGCTATCAGGATGGAGAACAATTACGTGACTTTATTTATGTGAAAGATGTGGTAAATGTGATTTACTGGATATTGCAAGAAATGCTAACAGCGAAATGGGAAAATGCTTCCAATGGTTTATATAATTTAGGTACAGGTAAAGCTAGGTCTTTTTATGATTTGGCTTCGAATACCTTTATTGCACAAGGATTACAGTCTAATATTGAATTCATTGATATGCCTTTGGATATCAGAGATAAATATCAATATTTTACAGAAGCGAATATGAATAAATTAAGGGCTGCAGGTTATAATAAGCCTTTTAGTAGTTTGGAAGAAGGGGTTAGTGATTATGTTAAAAATTATCTAGTACCCGGAAAGGGGTACTAATTTTATGTAAGCGCTCCAGGCACCAGTATTATAATATATTCCTTTGGCCTCCGCGGCAAGAACCGGAGTCGGCTGCATGGAATCATTTTAAAAACGTTTCACATCATATTTTAATCAAATTACAATTTACTTCATATGTCTAATCATAAAATTGCCATTATTGGTGGCGGAAATTTAGGATCCTCCATTGCAGAAGGATTAATGGCAAGTGGATTTGTGCAAGCTTCACAAATTACCCTAACCAAAAGAAATTTACATACTATTCAACACCTAGCAGATAAAGGAGTTTCCATTACATCAAATAATGAGGAAGCAGTAAGGAATGCTAATTATGTAATTTTAGCTGTAAAGCCATTCCAGCTAAAAGATATTGTTAAAGATATAAAACCAGCTTTGGTTGCAGGAAAGCAAACCATAGTAAGTGTTGCAACGGGTGTTTGGATCCAAGATATGGAGGAAATGTTAAGCCCCGATTTTGCTTTATTCCGTGCTATGCCTAATACCGCTATTTCAATTCAACAGAGTATGACTTGTATTTGTGCAAATGAAAAAGCAAAGGAGCAAGTTGAATATGTGAGCAATTTATTCAATCAACTAGGGAAGAGTATCGTCATTGATGAAAAATTAATGGATGCGGCAACTGTTTTAGGTGCATGTGGAACTGCTTATGCATTAAGATACATTCGAGCGAATATACAAGGTGGAATTGAAATTGGATTTAGTGCGGCTCAGGCTTCCTTAATAGCTGCACAAACGGTGAAAGGGGCTGCTGATTTATTGCTTACAAAAAACACACACCCAGAACAAGAAATTGATAAAGTGACTACTCCAATGGGTTGCACGATTGCAGGTTTAAACGAAATGGAACATCAAGGATTTAGTTCTTCTTTAATTCGTGGATTAACGGCTAGCTATCGTAAAATCAAAGATGATATGTAACCCCTTAATAGGCAAAAAAGATGCTGAAAAATATATTTCATTTGCCTCCGCGGTTCGAACCGGAGTCGGCTGCATGGAACAATTTTTCAGCATCTTTATATATTGCTATTTTAGCTCAATTCCAATAATCTAGTGTGCTTTCAAAAACGCAATTGCTTTAGCGTAAGCATCCGCAGTTGCTGTTGGATTATAACTTGGATTGCTTGGATTAGCAAATCCATGGTTGGCTTCATATCTATTTACAATTAAGTTCTTTCCTGCTTCTTTCATATTTTTTTCAAACTCATTCACTAATGCAGGAGAAGGGGATCGGTCTTGATTGCCAAAGAATCCGATCACATCACATTGAATAGATTTTAATTTTTCGATATTACTTTCTGGACGTCCGTAATACATCACAGATCCTTTGGCTTGGGGGCCAGCAAGGATAGCAGTTTGTAAACTCCACATTCCACCAAAGCACCAGCCAACTGTATAAATGGAAGCATCTGTTCCAGCATGTTTAATTGCACCTTGAATGATAGCTGCCATTCTACCCATATTGGCTCCACGCATTAATTTCATTGCACTATCAGGGGTTGTTGCCACTTTGCCATCGTACATGTCAACAGCAATTACATTCATGTCTCCTAAAGCACCAAAATATTTGTCTGCTTCTAGTTTAATATTGTCGTTTAATCCCCACCATTCTTGAATGACAATCAACCATTTTTTCGACTTCTTTTTAGCTGGAATAAAGTACGCATTGGCTTGTTGGCCATCTGCTGCATCAAAAGCCATCATTTTACCCAATAATTTTTCAGGGTTTACTACCATTGGGTTAGGGTGCATCGCTGCAAAAGCAGGGGTACTCGCCTCTAATTGGTAGGTTTGTTGGGTTTCCATATTTAAACAAGCCACCACCGTTGCTTTGTCCACCGGGCTATATTGTGTTTTTTCCTTGTGCCAGCTTAATAAGCTTGCCGCCAATACCACTGTCAAAAGGCCAAAAAGTAGTTTTTTCATAGATTTTTGTTGATTTTATTTAAGATGTTCACTTTTAAATAACAGTTATAAACATTTATTGTTTGTTCTATTGTCAAGATTTTTTTACCCCCTTTTTTTGGCGTAGTTTTGTATGACCTCTAAGCATTTTCCCATTTATAGATAGGTCGATTAATAAACCCTTTTGAAGGAGTAGTTCCTCTTAGGCAACTAGGAGCGGGATTGCTTTTTCAATGATAGATGAATTTTATTTTATGGCAAAGTATATTTTTGTAACCGGTGGTGTAACGAGTAGTTTAGGAAAGGGTATTATTGCGGCCTCCTTGGCCAAATTATTGCAAGCAAGAGGCATATCTACTACCATTCAAAAATTTGACCCTTATATCAATGTAGATCCTGGTACGTTAAATCCCTACGAACATGGGGAGTGTTATGTGACGGAGGATGGCGCTGAGACCGATTTGGACTTAGGACACTATGAGCGTTTTTTAAATACACCTACTTCACAAGCTAACAATGTAACAACAGGTCGTATTTATCAAACCGTAATTAATAAAGAAAGAGCAGGTGAATTTTTAGGTAAAACGGTTCAAGTCGTTCCGCATATTACAGACGAGATTAAGCACAGAATGTTGTTGTTGGGTAAGGAAGGGAAGTTTGATGTGGTGATCACTGAAATTGGGGGAACCGTGGGGGATATAGAAAGTACCCCTTTTATTGAGACCGTTCGTCAAATTCAATGGGAATTACCAGAAGAGGATGTGATGGTAGTGCATTTAACGTTGATTCCTTATTTAAATGCCGCAAAAGAATTAAAAACAAAACCAACCCAGCATAGTGTTAGGATGTTAAGTGAAACAGGGGTGCATCCAGATGTAATTGTTTGTAGAACTGAACATCCATTAAATGATGATATCAAACGCAAGATTGCTTTATTCTGTAATGTAAAAGCGGGTAATGTTATTGAATCTTGTGATGCGAGCACCATTTATGAAGTGCCTTTATTAATGCTTAAAGAACAATTGGATTTAATTGTTTTAAAGAAATTAAATATTACCAATTTCAAGGAGCCAGATTTAACCAAATGGAATGGCTTTCTGACTAAATTGAAAAATCCAAAATCAACCCTGAATATTGGTTTGATTGGGAAATACATTGAGTTGCAAGATGCATACAAATCCATTTTAGAAGGGTTTATCCATGCTGGTGCAATGAATGAAGTAAAAGTGAATGTGGTGAATGTGCATAGTGAAACGCTTACTGCAGAAAATTTGAATGAACAATTAAAAGGGTTGCATGGATTATTAGTTGCACCTGGTTTTGGAAACAGAGGCATTGAAGGAAAAATCTTAGCAGTACAATATGCTAGAGAAAATAATTTACCCTTCTTTGGTATTTGTTTAGGAATGCAGATGGCAGTCATTGAATTTGCAAGAAATGTAATTGGTTTACAACAAGCCCATTCCGTTGAGATGGACCCTAATAGTCCGGATCCAGTTATTAATATGATGGAAGAACAAAAGCGTATTACCATGATGGGTGGTACCATGCGTCTGGGTTCTTATCCTTGTACGATCACAGAAAATACATTGGCACATTCCATTTATGGAACAACTCATATCAACGAGCGTCATCGTCATCGTTATGAATTCAATAATGCTTACTTGAGTGCTTTTCATGAAAAAGGAATGGTAACCAGTGGGGTTAACCCAGCAACTGGCTTGGTAGAAATTGTTGAATTACCTAACCATCCTTTCTTTATTGGTGTACAATACCATCCTGAGCTAAAAAGTACTGTAGAAGCCCCTGCTCCCTTATTCGTACATTTTATAGCAGCTGCTAAAAAACACGCTCAGGGATAGAAATTTTGAGTAACTTGTTAGGCATAAATCCCTAACAATATGAATTCAAAAAACATTTTCTTTTTATTATTACTTGTCAGCGTGCAATCATTTAGTCAGTTGCCTGAAAATTTAATTTGGTCAACAAACGGTCATGCTTACTATGCATTACGCAATAATGAAATCGTTTTAGAGGAAGCAGGTCAAACTGGGGCCATTAAAAATGTAGTAGGGTCTAATTTAATTCCATCCGGGGCAGTAAGCCCAATTGATATTAAAAGTTTTACTTTATCAGCATCTCAACAGTGGGCCCTCCTTCAAACCAATGCAAAAAGAGTGTGGCGCTATGAAACCATTGGTGATTATTATCTTTTTAATTTGAAGTCAAAGTCCCTGCAAAAAATAGGTAAGGGTATGCCTGCTTCTTCTTTGCAGTTTGCTAAAATTTCACCAGATGATAAATGGGTGGCCTACGTGAGCGGACATAATATTTATGCCGAAGAAATTAAAACGGGAAAAACCATTCAGTTAACTAAAGACGGTAGTAAGTATTTAATCAATGGTACTTTTGACTGGGCTTATGAAGAAGAGTTTTTCTGTAGAGATGGATTTAGATGGAGTCCGGATAGCAAGCAAATTGCCTATTGGCAAGTAAATGCAACCGGGGTAAAAAATTATTTAATGATTAACAATACGGACGCTGCTTATCCATTTGCAGTTCCAGTAGAATATCCTATAGCAGGAGAAAAGCCCTCGCCAGTAAAAATTGGCGTAGTCAATGTAGGGGATCAAAAAACAAAATGGATGGAAACACCTGATGATGCAAAGTGGGGAAGTTATATTCCAAGAATGGAGTGGGTGCCTAATAGTAAAGAAATCATCATTCAACATTTAAATAGAAAACAAAATACCAGTCACTTGTTGTTGACGAATGTTCAAACAGCCAAGTCAAAGGTGATTTATAAAGAAGTAGAAAAAACATGGATTGATATTATGCCTTCATGGAATAGTCAATATGCAAATGGTGGTTGGGATTGGATGGAAGATGGGAAACATTTTTTATGGGCCAACGAGTCAGATGGTTGGAGACATTTTTATATACAATCCATTGATGGAGAAAGTCCTATTTGTATAACCCCTGGCAACTATGATGTGATGAAAACCGCTAGGGTGGACTTTAAAAATCATAAACTGTATTATTATGCTTCTCCCAAAAATGCAACGGAACAATATTTATATGTAACCAATTGGGATACTCCAACTGTGTCAACATTGTTAAGTCCGGAACAGCAAAAAGGGACACATGATTATACCATTAGTCCAAACGGGGATTTGGCATTCCATAGTTTTTCTAATATTAATAATGCACCCCAAAGTGAGTGGGTGTCACTTCCTAAACATGAATCAGTGGGTTCTGCAGGTAATGTCAATTCATTTGCAGTGAATGCAAAAGCAAAGCATGCTCCTGAATTTTTTACGGTGACTACATCGGAAGGGGTTACGATGGATGCTTGGATGGTAAAGCCAACCAATTTTGATCCTCAAAAAAAATACCCAGTTGTATTTTATGTATATACAGAGCCTTGGGGGCAAACTGCTAAAAACGAATATGGAACAGGGTATAATTTTTTATACGATGGTTCTATGGCCGATGATGGATATATCTACGTAAGCATGGACAATAGAGGGACACCTGTGCCAAAAGGAAGCGCATGGCGTAAATCTATTTATCAAAAAATTGGGGAGGTGAATATTAGAGACCAAGCCTTAGGTGCGAAGGAAATTTTTAAACTTCCTTATGTGGATACTAGTAGGGTGGCAGTTTGGGGATGGAGTGGTGGAGGTTCAGCTACTTTAAATTTGATGTTTCAATATCCTGAAATATATAAAACGGGGATATCTATTGCTGGTGTGGGAAGTCAGCTCACCTATGATAATATTTATCAAGAAAGATATATGGGTTTGCCTCAGGAAGACAAAGCTGTTTTTATAAAAGGTTCTCCAAATACTTATGCTAAAAATTTAAAAGGGCATCTTTTATATATCCATGGAACAGGGGATGATAATGTCCATTATCAAAATGCAGAGTTGCTGATTAATGAACTTGTAAAACATGGTAAGCAATTTAGTTTGATGAGTTATCCGAATAGGTCCCATTCCATTTCAGAAGGAGCAGGAACCATTCCACATTTAAAAGCTTTATATACCCAATATTTACGCCAAAATTGTCCTCCAGGGGGAAAATAATAACCGAATTAAAGTAAAGACAAACTTAATATTCATTGGTCATATTGCTAACATTTGTTAGCTTTATGCCATGAATAAGATTCGTATTTTAACCTGTACCAGTTTATTTGATGGGCATGATGCTTCTATTAATATCATGCGCCGTGTACTTCAAGAACAAGGAGTAGAAATCATTCATTTAGGGCATAACCGATCGGCCTACGAAATTGTAGAAGCAGCAATCGAAGAAGATGTTCAAGGTATTGCCATTACTTCTTATCAAGGAGGGCATATTGAATTTTTTAGTTTCGTTCGAAAATTATTAGATCAATCCGGATACCAACATGTAAAAATTGTAGGCGGCGGCGGCGGTACCATTCTACCTTCTGAAGGAAAATGGTTGGAGCAAAATGGTATTTCAAAAATATATTTACCCGATGACGGTTTGGTAATGGGTATTGAAGGCATGATTAAGGATGTAGTGCGCATATGCAATTTCCCATTAAACGCTTTCCCAAAAAAAATTACATCCAAATTATCCATTGAAAAAGGGAAGGATATTCGTTTGTTGAGTCGACAAATTACATTGCTACAAAATGGACAATTAAAGCTGCCGGCAAAAAAGAAATTAACCCAAAAACAAAAAGCAAGTTCAAAATTTAAGGAGCAACAATATGAACAAAGTATTCCTGTAATAGGATTAACAGGTACAGGAGGAGCAGGAAAGTCCACTGTAGTTGATAGATTGGTACAATATTTTATTCAATGCAATCCCAAAAAAACCATTGCAGTGATATCTGTAGATCCTTCTAAACGAAAAACAGGAGGTGCTTTATTAGGAGATCGTATTAGAATGAATGCCATACATCATCCGAATGTATATATGCGTTCTTTAGCCACTAGGTCCAATATACAGTCAGTTGCCAATTGCATGGATGGGGTGATTGAACTTTGCAAGGAAGCAGGATTTGATTGTATTATAGTGGAGACAGCGGGTGTGGGGCAAAATGACGCCACCATTATTGATTATGTTTCGATTCCGCTCTACATTATGACCCCGGAATTTGGTGCGCCTACGCAATTGGAGAAAATTAATATGATTGATTATGCTGCCATTATCGGAATCAATAAATTTGATCGATCAGGTGGATTAGATGCATTAAGAGATGTAAGAAAACAATACAATAGGTCACGTCATATTTTTGATGCAACAGCAAAACAAAGTCCTGTGTTTGGAACCATTGCATCTCATTATAGTGATCCTGGAATGCAAGCCATGTACAATGCTTTGATTTTGCAAGTGAATACTTTGCATCATTGTAATTTTAAAGCTATTGAAAAGCCAGTGGCCTATGATGAAACATGTATTCCGGTACCAACAATTCCCAATAAAAGAAATGCCTATCTAAGTGAGATCGTGGATACCATTCAAAAAAATAATATATGGATTGACGAACAAAAGCAACTTGCTTCCAAATGGTATTGTTTACATAAAGTTGCAGAGGATCCTATTTTTGAGAAAAATACTGCGCTGCAAAAATCAATAAAGTCCATTGAAAAATCAATGGATGCATCGGTGAAGGAAATGGTATTGAATTGGCCTGCCTTGTATCATAAATACCAACAAAAGGAATTTATAAGTGAAGTAAGAGGGAAGCAATTCAAACAATCTTTTGATTTTGAAACTCCATCAGGCATTGCTTTGCATAAAGTGTATTTACCTAAATATGCCGATTGGGGTGATTTAGTAGAATGGCAATTAAAAGAAAATGTACCTGGAAAATATCCTTACACGGCAGGTGTTTTTGAATTAAAAAGAGAGCATGAAGATCCCACCCGTATGTTTGCAGGAGAGGGATGCCCAGAAAGAACCAATTGGCGTTTTCATTACTTAAGCAAGGGGCAATCTGCTATTCGTTTGTCTACGGCTTTTGATAGTGTTACCCTTTATGGGCAAGATCCGGTTTCCAGAATGGATGTATTTGGAAAAATTGGAAATGCAGGGGTAAGTGTTGCAACCTTAGACGATGCCAAAAAATTGTATTCTGGCATAGACTTGAATGCAAGCTCTACTTCGGTAAGTATGACCATTAATGGCCCAGCACCTATTTTATTAGCCATGTTTTTTAACACGGCCATAGATCAGGCTTGTGAACAATACATAACAGAAAATAAATTGTGGCCGCAAGTACGCAAAAAAATAAAAGCGATACTAAAAGGCCAATCAATTCCAAGATACGAATCCGCAAACGCAAGCATGCCACTAAAAAAATGGCATAATGGTTTGGGCTTGCAATTACTAGGAGTAACTGGAGATCAAGTATTAGATACTGCCATTTATGCACAAATCAAGGCGAAGGTAATAGCCAATGTTAGGGGTACCTTACAAGCAGATATTTTAAAAGAGGATCAGGCACAAAATACATGTATTTTTTCAACTGATTTTGCTTTACGTATGATGGGGGATGTGCAATCCTATTTTGCAAATCATCAAATCAAAAACTTTTATAGTATTTCTATTTCTGGATATCATATTGCAGAAGCAGGGGCGAATCCTATTACCCAATTGGCTTTCACATTGGCCAATGGATTTACCTATGTAGAATATTTTTTAAATAGAGGAATTGCGATTGACGACTTTATGCCAAATTTGAGTTTCTTTTTTAGCAATGGAATGGATCCTGAATATGCGGTTATTGGACGTGTCGCAAGAAGAATATGGGCAAGCGTGATGAAATTAAAATACCATGCTAATGCGCGTTCTCAAAAACTAAAGTACCATATTCAAACCAGTGGAAGAAGTTTACATGCGCAGGAAATTGACTTTAACGATATTCGAACAACGCTGCAGGCTTTATATGCCATTTATGATCAATGTAATAGTTTACATACCAACGCCTATGACGAAGCCATTACCACTCCAACAGAAGAGAGTGTAAGAAGAGCATTGGCCATTCAATTAATTATTAATAAAGAATTGGGGACGGCCAAAGTAGAGAATTTCCAACAGGGTAGTTTTTTAATTTCCGAATTAACAGACTTGGTTGAAGAAGCCGTGATGCAAGAATTTGAGAAAATCAATGCAAGGGGTGGGGTATTGGGTGCCATTGAAAGGATGTACCAAAGGTCCAAAATACAAGAGGAAAGTTGGGTATACGAGACCAAAAAACACCATGGTGAAATTCCAATTATTGGCGTAAATACTTTCTTAAATGAACAAGCTCCTGTAAAAGCAGATTTAAAAAATATTATCAGATCCTCAAAAAAAGAAAGGACTCGTCAGGTACAATCTGTTCAAATGTTTCAAAAACGTAATCCAGGCTTAAAAAAGGACTATTTACAACTACTTCAACAGGCTAGTATGCAAAATGGCAATCTCTTTGAAATACTCATGGAGGCGGTCAAATATTGTAGTTTAGGCGAGATCACTGAGGCCCTGTATTTAGTAGGGGGAAAGTATAGTAGAAACCTATAAAAAACATACCTTTGCCCCAGGTTTTTTACGTTTAAAATTTGAATATGAATACGGATAAGAATACGGTCATTGGTTTCGTCCTTTTAGCAGGATTGTTTTTTAGTTATTTCTGGTATACGAACAAGCAACAAACAGAGTTGCAGGCGTATCAAAAAAAGATAGACGATTCGGTTGCGATGGTAAAGTCAGCAGCTGAAAAAGCGGCAGCAGCAAAAAATTCAGTGCAGCTTGCGGATACGACCACTAATCCAACCATTGTAGTGGATTCTGTGAAAGAACAAATTACCGAATTAGAGAATAATTTAATTAAAGTTAAATTCAGTAATAAAGGGGGACAGGTAGTAAGTGTTACTTTGAAAAAGTACACCAATTCCGCCAAGCAACTGGTTCAGTTAGGCGATAGCACTTCGCTTAGTTATCCCGTAAATATTGGGAATAACCAAACAGCACAAATTAATCAGGTACTTTTTCCTGTTGTCAATGTATTGCCTACAAATAATGGGGTACAAAAAATTGAATATGTGTGGAACACACCAAATGGTAAAACCATTCGTCACCAGTTTTCATTGTATCCTGATAAATACAATGTAGACTGGAATGTACAATTGAACGGAGCAGATCAATTGTTAACCAACGGACAGATCAATTTACTATGGGATGTTCATTCTTACCAACAAGAACGTACTGCGGAATATGAGCGTCAGGTTTCCAATGTGTGTTTTTCAGAAGGCAATG
>JACCDI010487211.1_pt1 | contig 33724 bp, 24 predicted proteins | sample 7442791 | NCBI WGS metagenome assembly JACCDI01 (sample SAMN15323434, study PRJNA562643) | freshwater metagenome | isolation source: river surface water | place: USA:Blue River Watershed | collected 2017-08-15 | reverse complement strand
CGTCTCCATACAATAAACTACTTTTAGTAGAAATCCATATGGAATTGTTGGGTCCAATTTCAATTTCATTTGGACAATGTTTATTTCTATCATCTGTTAGTGGCATGTTTACCAAACTCCAAGATGCGCCCCCATTAATCGATTTGTATAAACCATAATCAGGCCCACCTAAATAGGTAGTTTGGTTTGCTGCACTATAAAAAGTATCTCCTGCAGCTACGTAAATTTCAGACACTGCACCATTGGCTCGTACCTTAATATCGTTAATATGCTGTTGGCCTGGAACTAAATTTCCAGTAAATGCTCCTCTTACAATTGGGTTTAAAGTACCTGAAACTGCACCTGCTATTACAGCTGCCTCTAATAAATCTCCATCGGTATTTGAAATCATTATTGAAGGAATTGTAATTGTAGGATCATCTCCACCCATAGCAACCGGCGCTCCATCAGTATTATTCATCATGATTACTCCAACAGCCCCTGCATCTTGGGCGGCTTTTACCTTGAGTACAAAATTACACGTACCTCTGCGAATTAATGCAATCTTACCCACAAGAGCAGCAGCATTTGTAATCGCCTGACAAGCATCACTCGTAGGCGCAACTCCATCATTAACTAAAACAATATTTGCTGTTAATGCAGTAGCAACTGGAGTTCCAAAAGCTGTTGTTGTAAAACAAGTGTAGGTACCTGCTATACTGGCCGGGCTATTTATCGTTAATCCTGCAGCAGATTGAAAAGAAGTTGGGCCTGTAATTCCACCGAAAACTTTGGTCCACGTGGTTCCTCCGTTTGAAGATTTCCAAACTCCATCACCATTTACATCACCTCCCACATAAGATTCTCCGGTACCCAAGTAAAAAACATTCGTGTTATTGGGATCATAAGTAATCGCAGAAACCGATAAATTTTCAGGAATATTTACACGGGTCCATGTTGAGAATGTACTTGTAATATCTGTATTTTTCCACAAACCACCACTTACTCCACCGGCAAAAACGGTTTTGAAGGTAGGATCGTTCGGATCAAACATAATTGCTCTAACTCGGCCTCCAACATTATTTGGTCCTCTTTCAACCCAATTGTTATCTGTGCCATCTCCTGGCACTCTACCAGAAGCCAAGGCTTGTTGTCTTTCAGCGATTAATTGATTTCTAATGATTTCCAAATTCTCAGGGTGCGTTTTACCTGTCTCTGGATTAATAGACAGCTCCCATTCCCGTTCGTAGAATTTATTGGGCGGAATCCCCAATGCTTTTCTTTCCTTTTTAGATAATGCCATTACCTTTTTATAAGGAGAATTATTTAAATAGGCTTCGTGTTTTTTTCTTAAGTTATCAATTTCAGCGGAAACTGTAGTAGCCGCTTCTGATGTAGCTTTTTTAAGGGCTTTAGTTGCAACAGCCACGGTAGCACTTTCAGATTTTAAAGGTGCATTATTGATTTTTTCAGTTGTTTTTACGGTCGTTTTTACTGCTTTTGGAAGAGCAGTAGCTTCTCGCTTCGACGGTTTTTCGGTACAACTAATTCCTAAAAATAGGACAGAACCTAGTAAAAAAAGTATTTGCTTTTTCATTTAAAAACGGTGTTTCTGGATTTAATTCCCACAAATTTAGCATTTTAATGCTATTTTAAAAAGTTTATTTATTGAATTGATAACTTTAACTTTTGTTGGCCTGAATGGTTTTGTATAATTCAACTGCTTTTCCATCCGTTAACAAAGACACAAAATGACAGCAATGCAACAATCGCTCGTAGAGGTTTTCTTTTTGAATTTGAAAGCGTTCAGGCAATAACTTTAATACCAACTCATCATAATTTGATGCCCTATCGTTTTGTTTTTTATTGGTAGCCGTGCAAAAAGAATCCAAAAGCGTATTGATTACTTTGTATCCCATTACTTCCTTTTGGATGACTTCTTTACTTTGATAGACATTTTTTACACTAATTTGAATGATGTCATTCATTTGCGCTTTGTATTGGCTTTTATCCATCAAAGCAAAAGGAAAATCCCCAGCCAAAATGGCTTTTTCGTTTTCCATAAAAACAGCAACCGCATCGTTGATCAAACTGCCAATGGCCAAGGCTCGCAAATAACTAATGCGATCTTCTTTAGTGATTAATTCGTTATATTTTTTGGTATCGATTCCGTTTTTAACCAATTTAATGAGGTATTCTAGTGCATATTCCTCTGGAATTAGTCCTAAATTGATGCCGTCTTCAAAATCGATAATGGTATAACAAATATCGTCGGCCGCTTCTACTAAATACGCTAATGGATGGCGTTCAAATCCAATATCATTTCCAGATTTATTGGCTATTAGTCCAAGTTCTTTAGCTACTTCCTCAAAAAAATATGTATCCGATTGGAAAAAACCATATTTTTTATCACAAATTTTTGATGTTGGTTTTTTAGGTAAACTTTCTTTTGGGTATTTCATAAAAGCGCCAAGGGTAGCATAGGAAATTCGCAATCCTCCTTCAATTCCTTCCCGTGAAGAGGTCAATACTGAAAACCCATTCGCGTTGCCTTCAAAGTCAATCAAATCTTGCCATTCCTTTTTGGTTAACTGGTCTTTATATTGTGCGCCATTTCCAGTTTTGAAATATTCACCAATGGCTTTTTCACCCGAATGTCCAAACGGAGGGTTGCCAATATCATGCGATAAGGCAGCCGCAGCAACTATGGCTCCAAAATCATTGGCTTGGTAGCCGTATACTTCTTGCAAGTGCGGGTAATTGGCAATAATTTGTTTTCCTACCAAACGACCTAACGAGCGGCCTACTACAGAAACCTCCAAACTGTGCGTCAAGCGGTTGTGCACAAAATCGGTTTTGGAGAGTGGAATGACCTGTGTTTTATCTTGTAAACTTCTAAATGCCGAAGAAAATATAATTCGATCATAATCGACTTCAAATCCCAAGCGTGTATCGTCTTGTTCTTTTCGTAAGCGTTTACTGGTGTCGCCTTGTCGTTTTAAGGACAATAATTGTTCCCATTGCATCATGTGATTCTATATTGAAGATTTCAGATTTTGGCTTTAGAATTTACTCTTTTTCGTTGGCCAAAAAGAAGTTTCTTGATTTTTTTGGATATTGGTTATAACTCTTATCACTAGGGTTTACAATCACTGATTTGATATTTACCTCATCGCCTATTTTGAAATTTTTCTCGGTATATTGATAATCCAATAAATATTCACCACAGAAATAATTTCCATCGGCGTCTTTTTCAATGTGTCCTGTATATACTCCTTTTTTATCTTTTGACATGATTTGTGTATTTTTTTCAAATGTACGAATTGCATCGGAATTTATAATAACAAAAACAGCCATCCAAAGACAGCTGTTTTTTACGATTTATTTTTTGAATACGCGTTGTAATCTATGAACCACACATTTCACAATCTTCAGGGCCCGAGTTTCGAGCTCTTTCAATCATTGCTTTGTATTCTTCGGCAGTCATTTCTGCAGGCTCGTCTAATACGGCTATCGTTTCTAATTTTTGAGCAACAGGTTGTTCTTGTACTTCGATAGGTTCGGCTTGTTTGTCATTATTTAAGGTAAACTTAATCGCGTCTACTGCCGATTTTGTACGTAAATAATACATTCCTGTTTTCAATCCTGATTTCCATGCATAGAAATGCATTGAGGTTAATTTTGCATAATTGGCATCTTGCATGAACAAGTTTAACGATTGGGATTGGTCAATAAAATAGCCTCTGTGACGACTCATATCGATAATGTCTTTCATCGACATTTCCCAAACGGTTTTGTACAATTCTTTCAAATCGGAAGGAATTCTTTCGATGTTTTGAACCGAACCGTTGTGGCGCATGATTTCTTGCTTTAATGTTTCGTTCCACAAACCTCTTTCTACTAAATCATTCAATAAGTGCTTGTTCACTACAATGAATTCTCCCGACAATACCCGACGGGTATATATGTTTGAAGTATATGGTTCAAAAGCCTCATTATTTCCTAAAATTTGAGAAGTAGAAGCGGTAGGCATTGGTGCCACTAATAATGAGTTTCTAACCCCATTTTTCTTTACTTCTTTTCGCAAACCGGCCCAATCCCAGCGTCCAGACAACTCTTCGTCTTTTAATCCCCAAAGGTTGTGTTGGAATTCCCCTTTAGATATAGGCGACCCTTCGTATGAAGAATAGGGTCCTTCTTCTTTTGCCATTTCCATAGAAGCTGTAACGGCAGCAAAATATAAGGTTTCAAAAATTTCTTGGTTTAATTTTTTTGCCTCGTCACTTGTAAACGGCAAGCGCAACATGATGAAAGCATCGGCTAAACCTTGCACTCCAAGCCCTACGGGACGGTGACGCATATTAGAGTTTTCTGCTTCAATAACAGGATAATAATTTCTATCAATTACCTTGTTTAAGTTGCGGGTTACTCGTTTGGTTACATTGTATAACAATTCGTGATTGAACGCTCCATTTTCAACAAACATTGGTAACGAAATCGACGCTAAATTACATACAGCAATTTCGTCTGCTGAAGTATACTCCATGATTTCAGTACATAAATTTGACGAACGAATGGTTCCCAAATTCTTTTGGTTGGATTTTCTATTTGCTGCATCTTTATACAACATATAAGGCGTTCCGGTTTCAATTTGAGATTCTAGTATTTTTTCCCAAAGTTCACGGGCTTTGATGGTTTTTCTTCCTTTACCTTGTGCCTCATAAGACGTGTAAAGTGCTTCGAACTCTTCCCCGTATAAATTATCCAATCCTGGGCATTCATTTGGACACATCAAGGTCCAAGTAGTGTCTTCTTCCACACGTTTCATGAACAAATCGGAAGTCCACATCGCAAAAAACAAGTCTCTTGCGCGCATTTCTTCTTTCCCGGTATTTTTTTTCAAATCTAAGAATTCGAAAATATCGGCGTGCCAAGTTTCTAAATAAATAGCAAAACTTCCTTTACGCTTTCCTCCTCCTTGATCTACATAACGAGCGGTATCATTGAAAACACGCAACATGGGAACAATTCCGTTTGAAGTTCCGTTGGTACCCCGAATATAAGAACCCGTAGCTCTTACGTTGTGGATAGCCAAACCGATTCCCCCGGCAGATTGCGATATTTTTGCGGTTTGTTTTAACGTGTCATAAATACCATCGATACTATCGTCTTTCATGGTCAACAAGAAACACGATGACATTTGAGGCTTGGGCGTACCCGCGTTGAATAATGTTGGCGTAGCGTGTGTAAAGAATTTTTTAGACATCAGTTCATAGGTCTCTATGGCTGCATCCATGTCGTTCAAGTGAATTCCAACAGCTACGCGCATTAACATATGCTGAGGGCGCTCTACAATTTTTCCATTGATTCTTAATAAATAAGAACGTTCTAGTGTTTTGAATCCGAAATAATCGTAATTAAAATCTCGGGTATAGATGATGTGAGAATCTAAAAAAGCAGCATTTTCTTGAATAACTTGATGTACTTCATCTGAAATTAATGGTGCTTCTTGATTCGTTCTTGGGTTTACATAATGATACATTTCACTCATCGTTTCCGAGAATGATTTGTTGGTATTTTTGTGTAGATTGGAAATGGCAATACGAGCGGCTAGTTGCGCATAATCAGGGTGTGAAACAGTCATAGATGCTGCGGTTTCTGCTGCTAAATTGTCCAATTCAGAAGTGGTTACTCCATCGTATAATCCTTCAATTACACGCATGGCCACTTTTACAGCGTCTACCATGTCATTTAATCCATAACATAATTTTTTAATTCTGTCCGTGATTTTGTCAAACATTACTGGCTCCTTGTGGCCATCTCTTTTTACTACATACATATTTTTTAGGTTTTGTGAAATAGAAAATCCCTTCTCTTATTTCGGGTTATTTGTGATTTTTTACTTACAATTCTGATACTCTTTGATTAACTTGTCAATAAAGTTAAAGTCGTAATAATGAATCGTAAGAAGTTCGTTTTGTTTTTCTTTAGGCAATTTTTTAAACTCTTTATGCAATCTTTTTTCTTCGGCTTCATATGCCCTGTCTTGTTGAACATAGGGTGCTATCAAAGCATCAATATTATTTGCAATTTCTGGACAATCATTGAATAAATTTTTTAATGGATTACCCATTCTTTTGGCTATTTTTTCTCTCACGTTATTTTCAAAAATAATTTCAGAAATAAAATCATCCATATTTCCATAGTTTATCGCATAATTTTCTTTGGAATTTTGGTAGTAAAATATTTCATTTTTGGTTGTTGTGACAGAATAATCTTTAGTTCCAGCCGCTTTTTCTACATATTTTAATCCATAAATATTTATTTTTCCTTCTTTTAATAATGGCAAATAAACTTTTCTTCCTTCGGCTGAAATTGTTCCATCCTTATTAATTTCTCTTAAGAAAACAACTTTAAAATGCTGAAAATTTTTGTCTTCGTTTATTAATGTAACCTGACTTATCTCATCAATCAATATCTTTCTCGTATCCGATTGCTCATCAATTTTAAAAATCAAAAACTTGTCATCTAAATTCAAATTTGTTTCTAATGATTTTGATGTTTGAGCAAAAAACCATTTGTCTTCTATAAATGATTTGATTAATCCTTTTTCTTCATGTCCATCATTAAATTTAACAATTCCCTCAACAAATTTTGCGTTTGCTGTTAGACCAATTAAAAAGACAAAAAGTAAAAAGATTCTTTTCATGAATTTATTTTTTAAAAATCTGCGTCGAAGCTAATTTTACTAGATTCAGCATCTGAATTCATAACCCCAGCTTTTTGGTATTCTCCCACACGTTTTTCGAAGAAATTGGTTTTTCCTTGCAACGAAATCATGTCCATAAAATCAAACGGGTTGGATGAATTATACACTCTTTCACAACCTAATTCTACTAACAATCGATCGGTCACAAATTCGAGATATTGCGTCATCAAGGTAGCGTTCATACCAATTAAACTTACCGGTAACGATTCAGTGATGAATTTTCTTTCAATATCCAATGCATTCGTAATGATTTCCGTGATTCTAGCTTTTGGCACTTTATTTACAATGTGATGGGTATGTAAATGCACTGCAAAATCACAATGCATTCCTTCATCACGTGATATCAATTCGTTTGAAAACGTAAGTCCTGGCATTAATCCACGTTTTTTCAACCAATAAATTGAACAAAACGATCCTGAGAAGAAAATTCCTTCTACGGCTGCAAATGCAATTAATCGTTCGGCAAAACTTGGCGACTCAATCCATTTTAATGCCCATTCTGCTTTTTCTTTGATAGCAGGAAAGGTTTCAATGGCATGAAATAACTGGTGTTTTTCTGCTTCATCTTTTACATACGTATCAATTAATAATGAATAGGTTTCGCTGTGGATGTTTTCCATCATTAATTGAAAGCCGTAGAAAAATTTAGCTTCGGGATATTGCACTTCCGATACAAAATTTTCAGCTAAATTTTCATTTACAATTCCATCAGAAGCGGCAAAAAATGCCAAAATATGCTTGATAAAGAATTTTTCATCATCTGATAGCTTATTGTTCCAATCGTTTAAATCGGTATGCAAATCAATCTCTTCCGCCGTCCAAATACAGGCTTCTTGTTTTTTATACCATTCCCAAATATCTTGGTGCTTGATTGGAAAAATGACAAATCGATCTTTGTTTTCTTGCAAAATAGGCTCTACTACAGACATAGCTAATTGATTTTTTTAAAAAAAATAATTGTGAAAAAATGCATTTATTAGGGAACTACAAAGTTTGTCATTTGAAATGAAAAAAGAAAGGCAAACTTATTCACAATTGGAGTAAGTTTTTAACAAAGTGCGAATTTCCCTTTCTTGTAAAACGGAAATTATAACTATTTGATTTTCAATTGTTTAAAAACAAATTGAACAAGCGTTAAAATCTCGTGAGCGGCAATAAAATAGGCCATTTAGATCGAATTATATCGAATAAAAAAGAATTATTTTTTCAAGTCTTGGGCTACTTTTTCCAACTCGTCATACCATGGCTGACCAAATTTTCGAACCAATGCTTCTTTGACAAATTGGTACACCGGTACTCCTAATTCTTCGCCCAAGGCGCAGGCATCGGAACAGATATGCCATTTGTGGTAATTGACCGCCGCAAAATCGGAATATTCTTTTACACGAATCGGATATAAATGGCAAGAAACCGGTTTTTTCCAATCAACGATGCCTTCATTATACGCTTGTTCTATTCCGCAAAGTGCTGTTTTTCCATCAAAAATTACATACGCACAATCTTTTCCGTCAATTAACGGAGTTTCTAATTCTCCAAATTCTGACGTCACGTGAGTGCCTTGTGCTTCAATGGCTTTTATGCCTTCCGGACGAAGGAATGGTTTTACTTTCTCAAAAATTTCAGCTAAAATTTTAGTTTCTGACTCCTCTAATGGTGCGCCGGCATCACCGTCTACACAGCATGCCCCTTGACAAGCTGATAAATTGCACACAAATTCTTTTTCTAGGATTTCTTCGGAAACGATGGTTTTATGGAGCTGAAACATAGTGAATGAATTAAAAAGCAAAGATAAGAAATGATTTAGGATTGCGGATTAACGATTGACGATTTTAGAAATTTGTTTTTTTTATCTGTAGTATTTAGTAATGCATGCGCTCTTGCATTGATAATGTCTCGTTAAATTAAAAAAGTTCTTTAGCCAATATCCTTATATTTGCACAAAATCAAAGAAATGGAGACAGGAATTATTTGGAAAGACGTTTTTACCATTGGTATGATTCTATTTGCGGTAATCGATATTGTGGGAAGTATTCCTATAATAGTAGATTTACGCAGTAAGATGGGACACATACAATCGGAAAAAGCAACGATTGTAGCAGCGATAATTATGATTGCCTTTTTATTTGTAGGCGATGAAATTTTAAAACTCATCGGTATCGACGCCAATTCGTTTGCCGTAGCCGGTTCTTTTGTTTTGTTTTTTCTAGCTTTAGAAATGATTTTAGGCATTCGATTGTACAAAGAAGACAATCCGAGTACTGCTTCCATCGTTCCTATTGCGTTTCCATTAATAGCTGGCGCGGGTACCATGACAACCATCTTATCCTTACGAGCCGTGTATGCTAACATTAATATCATTATTGCTATCATTTTCAACGTTATTGTAGTCTATGGGGTATTAAAATCATCCGGGAAAATCGAAAGAATATTAGGAAATAATGGATTAGGTGTGATTCGTAAAATATTTGGTGTAATTTTGCTAGCCATAGCCGTAAAATTATTTGCATCTAACGTTAAAGGATTATTTATTTAGAAAAATATATATGAAAATTTTTACTTACATAGCGGTCGCTATTGCTTTAGGATTGATTGGTTTCAACTTATTTCAAATTGATTACAGTCAACCCTTTGAAGGAAACAGTACCATTGCAATCATTGGAGTTGTTGCTGGGATTTGCGCGATATTATTATTACTGCTTTTGCGTTTTTCTAAAATGGTAGTAGAAAAAACCAAAGAATAAGAATGTTTGATGTTCTCATTATTGGCGCTGGGGTGTCTGGAGTTTCATGTGCGTTGGTATTGGGATCTGCCCAACACAAACCCTTTGCCACCGACAAAAAAATAGGATTAATTGCCCATCAAAAAGCCTCATCACTACAAAATGCTATTTTTAATAATGCATACGGGATTTCAGCAGGAAAATTAGGCAGTGAATTACTGGATGAAAGTTTAGCACATTTGTCAATATCATACCCCCATGTTCAGCAAATCAGTGGTGAAAAAGTACTTGCTATCTCAGGTGAGGCAGGAAATTTTACCATAACAACAACGAAAGCTATACAGCAAGCCAAAATCATAGTTATTGCTATTGGAGCCGGTAATCCATTTACTATAGAAGGTTTGGAGGGATTCATCGAGCCGCATCAGAAAATTCCTGCACTAAAAAACAGAATCCAATTACAAAACACCGATCATTTGGTATGTGAAGGAATCTATGTAGCGGGTGTTTTAGCCGGACATAGAAGTCAATTGAGTATTGCCGCCGGAAGTGGTGCTGCCGTTGCCACCGACATTTTAACGTTGTGGAATGAGGGAAATCATACAGTGGTTCACGATGCTTTAGGGAAGTAAAAATTAGCGTTTTAGTACCTTATTCACCATTTTATCTTCCTTCAACAACAATTGATAATACGCTTGATCGGTAAATAATTGTTGCACAAATTCGGCAAGCATATAATGAATTACTTTTCCTTTTTGTTGTACCAAATTTAGACCTAATCCGCTTTCTTTGATTCGCTTTTTAAAAGCATTGAAATAGATGGGGTTTTGCAGTAACTCGTCTCTAATTTCTGAAACCGACATCGTTGTGAATCGTTTTCTGTTTTGATCCAATTGTTCAAAAACAAAGTAATTCATCAATCCCGATTGCAAAAGTAGCATAGTCATTTCTTCGCCGTGTTTTCCTTCTAAAGGAACAAAAACATCCGGAATGATACCGCCGCCACCATACACAATTCGTCCTTTTTTGGTTTTGAATTTTAAGCTATCCGAAATTTTAATTTTATCTTTTTCATACAATTCCCCGGTTTCAAAGCGTTTTTGAAATTCGTTGAAATAGCTTTCACCTTTATCTTCATAGGGTTTCTGTATGGAGCGTCCTGAAGGCGTGTAATAGCGCGCCACAGTTAATCGAACCGCTGAACCGTCGCCCAAAGGCATTTCGCGTTGGACTAAACCTTTACCAAAAGAGCGTCTGCCCACAATAGTTCCGCGATCGTTATCTTGGATGGCTCCCGCCAATATTTCACTGGCCGATGCGGTTTCTTCGTTGATCAATAGTGTTACTTTTCCTGATTCAAAAATTCCTTTTTCAGTAGCTCGAGTAAAGGCTTCTTTTCCTTTTTTATTTTTGGTTTTAACGATGAGTTCGTCCTTTTTCAAAAACTCGTCTGCTATTGCTACTGCCGATTCTAAATAGCCCCCACCATTGTCTCTTAAATCGATAATTAATGCGTTGGCCCCTTGTTTTTTCAATTGGGTTAGTCCCGTTATGAATTCATCATAAGTGGTTTCTGCAAAGCGATTAATCTTAATATAGCCTACAGTTTTAGACAGCATAAGAGCAGCATCCACGCTTTTAATTGGAATCAGCCCTCGTTGTAACGTAACCGTCCATTTTTTACGTTCCGACTTTCGGTAAACTACTAATTTTACTGGCGTACCCTGTTTGCCTTTTAATATAGAAAAGAGAGAGTCGGTAGCCATGTTCTTTTGGAACAATTGGATAGAATTGGCATACAAAAGTCGATCCCCTGCTTTTATTCCTGCTTTTTCTGAGGGACCGTAAGCAATGGGTTTAATGACTGAAACGGTATCGTTATACATGTAAAAATTTACGCCAATTCCAACAAAATCGCCCCGCATACTTTGAGAAACGGCTTCTAAATCATTTTTTGGAATGTATACCGAATGTGGGTCTAGTTTGGCTAAAATTTCCGTTACCGTTAAATCGACAATAGAATCGGTATCGAGACTGTCTACATATTCCCGTTCTATAAAATCAATAAGTTTATGGAGTTTAGTCGTTGGGGTATTTCGCGAAAAAAAGCCTTTTCCAGATGGGTTATGCAACGCACTTCCCAGTACAAAGCCAATCGCTAGGAGGATGGAAATGAGTAACGGAACATATACTTTGTTAATTTTCATATACTAACTCAAGTCCGCAATCCATTCTACCTCAACTCCTGCTTTTCTTAAAAAATCGACTCCCGATGTATCTTTATACTCGTTGTGATACACCACTCTTTTGATTCCTGATTGGTGAATTAATTTACTGCAATCTTTACATGGAGAAAGGGTTATGTATAAGGTAGCATCTTCACAGGATTGTGTCGAACGAGCTACTTTTAGTATCGCATTGGCTTCGGCATGAAGTACATACCATTTTGTAGTATTGTTGTCGTCTTCACAACAATTTTCAAAACCCGATGGCGTGCCATTATAACCGTCGGAAATAATCATTTTATTTTTTACGATAATCGCTCCTACTTTTTTGCGTTGACAATAGGACAAATTACCCCATTCTTTTGCAATTCGGAGATACGCTTTGTCGTATTTTTCCTTTTTTTCTTTCTTCATTAGTGGTTCCAAATTTCATTTTCGATTAGCATTGGCAAAACTACACCAATTATAAATGCTGACAATACTAAGGCCCAATCTCTTTTTGAAAATTTAAAAAAAGATTGCGTTAGGTAGGAAGCAACCAAAACCACGAGCACCACGATGAGTTGAGCGCCCTCAATTCCGAGTGCAAATTCCATCAATGGCAATAATTTATCGGTGGCATTCCCCGGAAGTATGGTTTTAAAATAGTTAGAAAATCCGAGTCCGTGAATAATTCCAAAGAAAACGGTCACGATCGCTTCAAATGAAATCCGTTCTTTTTTGATGGGCTTTCCGGCGGTAATAAGGTGATAAGCAGCCGTAATGAGAATGGTGATTGGAATTAAAAATTCAACGAATTGAGCTTTAATTTGCACCACTTCATATACCGAAAGCAACAAGGCTAGCGTGTGGCCTAAGGTAAAAATTGTGACCAAAATCAATACTTTTTTCCAATCTTTAAAAACATATGGCACCACTAGAGCCATTAAAAACAACACATGGTCATAGGCGGCACTATCCAAAACATGCTTAAGTCCAATATTGAAATACAATAAAAAATCTGACATACTAATCCTTTTAAAGAAACATTCAAACTTACAATTTATTTTATTATGTTGGTAAGAAGTATACAGAAAAGCTTATTAATTTCTTTCTAAAAATCGAAAAAATGTGTAATTTTGTGGCTAAATAAAAACAAGTATTATGTCCATTTCAGATTTATACGATAGCGGATTTAGAAACAGAAACAAAGGTCACTTTTCAGCAATAGTGAGAGTAGCTTTATCCGATGGAACGCTATCGCAAGAAGAAAAAAAATTCTTAGATAAATTAGCCATCAAATTAGAAATTTCTCCAGCAGAATATGAAGAAATTTTAGCAAATCCATTAAAATATCCGGTGAATCCGCCTTTATTACACACCCATCGTTTGGAACGTTTGTATGATTTGGCGCGCATGGTATATACAGACGAACATGTAATGGCTGAAAAAGAACAGGCATTATTAACTCGATTTGCTTTGGCCTTAGGTTTCACACCTGGCAACGTAAATTACATCGTTGACAAAGCGTTAAAATTAGTAGCTCACAAGGTCGATTTAGATACCTTTACCTACGAAATGCAACACATGTATAAATAGTCAATCGCAGGTAAAAAAGTAAAGCACAAACGTATTGCGTTTGTGCTTTTTTTATGCCTTTTCAAAAAAATTATTGGGCTTTTGTCATGCATTCTTCTGCTTTTTCTACCATTTCCTTATTGCCGCAGAAAAATGGAACACGCTGGTGCAAAGCGGAGGGCTGAATCTCCATAATTCTTTTATACCCATCTGATGCCTTACCTCCGGCTTGTTCAGCAATAAATGCCATAGGATTGCATTCATACAACAAACGCAGTTTACCGCTAGGGGTCTTAGACGTCGTAGGATATAAATAAATACCTCCTTTGATCATGTTGCGGTGAAAATCAGAAACCAAACTTCCAATGTAGCGCGAAGTATAGGGGCGATCGCCTTCTTCCGACTGACAATATTTAATATAATCTTTTACTCCTTGTGGAAAATGCACATAATTTCCTTCATTGATAGAATAGATATTGCCTTTTTCGGGATATTTCATGTTTGGATGTGACAAATAGAACGTTCCAATCGCGGGGTTTAGGGTAAACCCATTCACACCATGACCGGTTGTGTAGACCAACATTGTGGAGGTTCCATAAATCACATATCCTGCCGCCACTTGATTGATGCCAGGTTGTAGAAAATCTTCTATAGTAACCGGCGTACCTACTGGCGTAATTCTTCTAAAAACAGAAAAAATAGTTCCTACTGAGACATTTACATCAATATTAGAAGAACCATCTAGTGGATCCATCAACACCACATATTTATTGTTATGACTGTTGTCTGAACCGGCAACGGTAATAAAGTCATCGTTTTCTTCGGAACCAATGCCGCAAACTATTTCGCGATTGATTAAGGTTTGAATGAACACCTCATTAGCATAAACATCTAATTTTTGTTGGTCTTCCCCTTGAATATTTTGCTCGCCGGCAGCACCTACGATATCTACTAATCCCGCTTTATTTACTTTGTAATTTACTACTTTTGCAGCCAATCGAATGGAGTTAATAATGCGCGACAATTCGCCTGTTGAGTATTGAAACGAATTTTGGTGTTCAATGATAAATTCGCCTAAGGTTCTGTTTCTTTCTTCCATTACGAAAACGTTGTAGTTGTGTTAGTGGCACAAATATCGTGAATTTTGTGAAAAGAACATATTAAATTAAAAAGATGTTCAAGTAAATTTTATTTTTGTAAAAAATTAGAACATGAAGATTCGAAAAGCGACCCAAAAAGACATGCCTTTTGTATTGGAGTTGATCCAAGAATTGGCTGCTTTTGAAAAAGAACCGGAAGCGGTTGTGGTGACTGTAGACGATTTGATTCGCGATGGGTTTTCAGATTCGCCTCTTTTTCATTGTTTGGTTGCCGAAAAAGAAAACGCCATTATTGGAATGGCATTATTTTACTATCGCTATTCCACATGGAAAGGAAAAACCATACATTTGGAAGATTTAATTGTACAAGCCAATCAAAGAGGAACAGGAGCTGGTTTTGCCTTGTACCAAGCAATCATTAAGCAAGGAAAAAAGGACAATGTGCGACGTATCGAGTGGAATGTTTTGGACTGGAACACCCCCGCAATTGCCTTTTATGAAAAGTCGGGTGCTAAAGTTTTAGCCGACTGGCGTGTGGTGCACATGGACGAAAACGGAATTGAACGATTTTTGAAAGAAGAATACTAATTTTTGAAGTTAATACGAACTGAACTCATGAAAATATTCAAATTTGGAGGTGCCTCCGTAAAAGATGCTGATGGTGTAAAAAATGTATTTCAAGTATTACAAACCGTAGGATCTGAAGATGTGTTATTGGTCATCTCTGCTATGGGGAAAACCACAAATGCATTAGAAGTTGTTATTGCAAATTATTTTGAAAAGTCAAAAGAATTGAATGCATCACTTCAAGAAGTACGAAAATATCACAATCAAATACTTTTGGACTTGTTTGAAGATGAAGATCATGAGGTGTTTTTTGATGTCAATGCTCATTTTGATGATTTGGAATATTTTATCCGCAGTACAAAATCCCCTAATCATAGTTTTGTATACGACCAAGTCGTGAGTATAGGCGAATTGGTTTCTACCACGATTGTCAGTCATTATTTCAATTTTAGAGGGTTAAAAAACAACTGGATTGATGTGCGTCCGTTAATAAAAACCGACAACAATTACCGCGATGGACAAGTCGACTGGGATGCGACTCAAAAATTAATTACGAAAGGAATTAAGAAAAAATCACTGAACATTACACAAGGATTTTTAGGTTCCGATGAAAATAATTTCACTACGACATTGGGTCGGGAGGGTTCTGATTATACTGCCGCTATTTTTGCCTATTGTTTAGGGGCCGAAAGCGTAACCATTTGGAAAGATGTACCAGGCGTGTTAAATGCCGATCCTAGGTATTTTGAAAATGCCATATTGTTGCATCAAATTTCATATCGAGAAGCTATCGAATTGGCCTTTTATGGCGCATCGGTCATCCATCCAAAAACACTACAACCTCTACAAAAAAAAGAAATTCCACTGTATGTAAAATCGTTTATCAACCCAACCCTGCCTGGAACTTGCGTTTCTAAAGGTGCCGATTTAGAACCAAAAACAGCTTGTTTTATCTTAAAGAAAAATCAATTATTACTCTCCTTATCTTCCATAGATTTTGATTTTATTATGGAAAATAACATCAGTGAAATCTTTGCTTTGTTTTCAAAACACAAAATCAAAGTCAATTTGATTCAAAACACAGCCATTAGTTTCTCGGTTTGCATCGAAGACAAATACAATAATTTTGAAGGCTTACGGAAAATATTGGCGAAAAAATTTAAAGTATCCTACAACGAAAATGTATCGCTTTACACCATTAGACATTTTGATGAAAACGCGGCAAAAGTTGTTGAAACCGATAAAAAAATAGTACTTCGCCAGATTTCGAGAGAAACCATGCAAGTTATTACAAAGGAGTAATTTTACCACAGATTCACCGGTTTTTCAACTTACAAATTCGTGAATCTGTGGCAAAAACAAAATAGCCCTTTTTTTCCAACAATAAATACTACTTTTGAAGATTCGGAGTTATAGTGTTTATGCAAAAATTTGTTTTTTTAATGGGATTTATCTTCTGTGTTTTGGGTGGTTTTGCCCAAGAGACGTTGACCGCCTATTCCACAAAAAAAATTGCCTTTTCGAAGGATACTATTGCGATCGAAAAATTCAGCATCAATACTTCTTATTTTGAAATAAAAGACAAAAAAGGGAATACTATTGACCCTCGTTTTTACCAGGTTGATTTTCAAAAAGGTACTTTAATTTTTACCAAAGACATTCCTGTTTCTGATTCTTTAGTAGTTCGTTATGCTAAATATCCTGACTTTTTAACCAAAACCTATTCCATTTACGATGATGCTAAAGTGGTTTCAAACGAAGCAGGCAAATACATCATTTTCAAAAAAAACCCGACTCCAAAATACAAACCCTTTGACGGCTTAAATACGTCCGGAAGCATTACCCGCGGCGTCACGATTGGAAACAATCAAAATGCAGTGGTAAATTCCAATTTAGACCTTCAAATCTCAGGGAAAATTTCGGAGAACGTTAGCTTACGTGCCTCCATTCAAGACAGTAATATCCCTTTACAAGAAGGCGGTTATTCGCAAAAACTAGACGAATTTGACCAATTATTTATTGAATTATTTTCCGAAAAGTGGAACATCCGTGCGGGTGATTTATTCATTGAAAACAGGAAATCGTCTTTTCTTAATTTCAACATAAAGGTGCAAGGATTAGCTACTAAATTTACCTTTGGTACGCCTACAAAAAAAACAGAAGTAGTAGCAGCAGGTGCCTTGGTTCGAGGGCAATATGCACGCAGTAATTTTGTGGGCCAAGAAGGCAATCAAGGACCTTATAAATTGCGAGGCAACAATAACGAATTGTATGTTTTAGTGATTTCTGGATCGGAACGTGTTTATGTAAACGGAATTTTGAAAACCCGAGGTGAAAACAAGGATTACCTTATCGATTACAACGCGGGTGAAATCATTTTTACATCGTTATTTCCAATTACATCTGAAATGCGAATCACGGTGGAATACCAATATACCGATCGAAATTTTACCCGATTTATAACCTATGGTGGGATTTCGCACGAGCGAAAAAATTGGCAAATTGGCGGTTATGTCTATTCAGAAGGGGATGTAAAAAACCAACCCTTACAACAAAATTTATCTTCAGAACAAATTGCACTGTTGCAAAACGCAGGGGATGATCTTTCTCAAATGAACGGACCATCGGCCTATGTAGACACCTATTCTGAAAATAAAGTTTTGTACAAAAAAGTACTTGTAAATGGCGTCGAAGTATTTGAATATTCCAACAATCCGGAGGATGAATTGTACAACGTACGTTTCACGTTAGTGGGGAATCTTCAAGGAAACTATGTTTTGATCAATAACCAAGCGGTAGGTAAAATCTATGAATACAGAGCCCCAATAGCCGGAATGCCACAAGGAAATTACGAACCCATTATTCGTTTGATAGCTCCTACAAAAATTCAAATCGCGACCGTTAATGGAAAATATCAGCCAAATGAAAAAACAAACTTAGATTTTGAATGGGCTGTAAGCAATAACGATCAAAATTTATATTCAAATAGTGATGATGCAAACAACAAAGGTTTTGCAGGAAAATTCAATGTTAAGCAACGGCTTTTGAATGGAAAAACCACACTGGATGCTTTTTCTAATTTTCAATGGGTCCAAGAAAATTTCAAAACTATTGAGCGATTATACAACATCGAATTCAATCGAGATTGGAACATTACTGCAACACAATTAGGCAATCAAAGTTTTTTGACCTCCGGATTGGAATTTAACTTCAACAACAAAGGAAAAGCCAATTACCACTTTGAAAACGTAACCTTTGGTGATGCCTTTTTGGGAAACAAACATACTTTATCGGGAAGCTATTACACAAAAAAATGGAATGTTTGGAGCCATTCGAGCGTAATGAAAAGTGATTCCGAACTTTCCGAATCGACATTTTCGCGCAGTCAAAATCGCGCAACCTATTCCTCGGGTAAAAATTGGATCGGTACTGCTGTAAAAATGGAAAATAATACCGAAAAGCTAAAGCTTACTAATGCATTTTCTGCCTTGAGCCAACGATTTGTTGAATATGGTGCATTTGTTGGACGCGGCGATTCTACAAAGGTCTTTGTTGAACTTGGCGTCTTGCAACGACAGAATGATAGTTTGAAAAACCAACGCATTGAGCGCGTTAACCACTCCACGGCCTATTACGTAAAATCGCAATTGATTAAAACCGAAAAAAGCAATTTGAGTATGTTTTTAAATTATAGAACCTTAAAATATGACGATTCATTGCAGAAAGATGAACCCTCATTGAACAGCCGAATTGTATATTCGGATCGCTATTTTGGACAACTCATTCAAACCACATCAGCCTATGAAACCAGTTCTGGAACCTTAGCCCAACAAGAATTTACGTATTTAGAAGTCGCCCCAGGCCAAGGCATTTACCAGTGGAACGATTACAATGGCAATGGCATTCAAGAATTACAAGAATTTGAAGTCGCACCGTATCCCGATTTAGCACTTTATGTGCGCGTTTATCTGCCCAACCAAATTTTCATCAGAACGCATCAATATAAATTTTCACAAGCCTTGAATATCAATTTTAACCAATGGCAAAACGAATCGGGTTGGAAGAAATGGCTCTCTCATTTTTACCATCAAACTTCATTATTAATGGAGCAAAAATTTAGAAAATCTGGTACTGATTTTGAGTGGAATCCCTGGACAAAAAACAAAGAAGAAACAATAGGACTGAATACTAATTTTAGAAACAGTCTCTTTTATAACCGAGGGAAACAACTCCATTCTACTACCTATTCGCATGTGCTGAATGAAAATAAAAATGAATTGGCCATGGGAAGTATTCGAACAAAAAACCAATCCCATCAATTGCAATACCAGCATTTAGTCCAAAAAAGTTGGTTGATAAATCTGTCCTTAATGCAGGTCCGAACCACCTCAAATATAGCCAATTATACTGATCGAAATTTTAACATTGAAAGTCAAAAAATCGAATCAAAAGTTGGGTATTTGTTTTCAAAAAATGCGAATTGGTCATTGTTCTATGAATTCCAACAAAAAGAAAATCAAATGGGATTTTTTGAGGAATTAAAACAAACCCGAATTGGGTCACTTTTTATTTATAACAGCGACAAAGGATATAGTATAAATGGGGAATTTTCTATGTACACGAATACCTTTAAAGGAAATGCAGTTTCGGCCGTAGGATTTCAAATGTTAGAAGGGCTACAACCCGGTAAAAATCAGACTTGGCGTTTGCTTCTCCAAAAAAATTTAACGCAATTTTTGGACATCAATGTCAATTATCAAGGAAGAAATAGCGAAACAAGCAGAACTATTCATACAGGAAATATCCAACTGAGAGCGTTTTTTTAAAGTTAAACTTTTTTCAATTTTGAAAGTCTAATTCTAAATTTCTCCTTATTTTTACAAAGTGCCCAAAATCAAATATGATGTTAAAGAAAATAATTCTATTTTTTATATTAATTTCTAATGTAAACTACGCTCAATTGAGTAACAAACATTGGATTCCACCCATACATGCTAGAAGCGGAGAAACATATGTTCAAGAACATTTGCTCTACCTTTCAACACCTGAGCCTACACCATTTCAGGTAACGGTTACTGATGGAAGTGGTACACCAATAGCTGGATCTCCATTTACCATTTCACAAGGCAATCCGCAATCGGTAGTTATTGGTAACACCCAACCTTCCGTAATGATGTTGTCGCTTGCCGATTTGAATATCCCAAAAACAGACAAAGGATTGATTGCTGAAGGGACAGGTGAATTTTATGCAAGTTTTAGATTACGAGCACAAAATCATGCTGAAATTTTAGTTTGTAAAGGAACTACTGGAGCGGGGACGTCTTTTCGCTTAGGAAGTTTACCCATGACAAGTCCTGGTAGTCTCCGAAATTTTGTAGCCAGCTTTATGGCTACCGAGAATAATACTGTAGTAACTTTAAGTGATTATGATACCGGAGTTGTATTTGCGTCAGGCACTGGAAATATTACCAACGATACGCAAACTTTTAATTTGAATGCGGGCCAATCCGTAACCGTTTCCGGATATACAGATTTTGCCGCGAACCTCTCTGGATTTGTGGGAGCCTTACTAACATCCAATAAGCCTATAGTAGTAAACACGGGTAATGCCACTGGAGGTATGCTTGGAGAAAATAGTGGACAGGATTTCAATTTGGACCAAATTGTGCCAATTGATATTGTTGGTGATGAATACATCGTAGTAAAGGGAAATGGAAGTGCTAATACCGAAAGACCGATTGTAATCGCTACGCAAAACAATACACAAATATTTATTAACGGGAATGCAACACCCGTAGCTACCATTAATGCTGGAGACTACTATTTAGCACCTTCTTCATTCTACACCGGAAATGCTAATCAGAACATGTTCATTTCAAGTGATCGCCCTGTATATTTGTATCAAATTATTGCAGGGGCCTTTTCTGATGCGACTTCCGGCTTAAATTTTATTCCTCCTTTGAGTTGTTTTTGGCAAAAAAGTGTAGACATGATACCGAATTTCAATTCTATTGGGTCTTCAAATTATCCTAACAGCGAAATTATTGTTGTAACAGAAACTGGATCAACTGTATCCATTAACGGTGTACCTACCACTGCAATTCCTCAAGCCGTAACGGGCAATACAAATTGGGTAACCTATCGCATCACCGGACTTTCTGGAAATGTACGTATTGACTCAACAGGCGCATTGGCAGCTGGCGTTTTTGGCGCTGTAAATGTAGCAGGATTTGGTGGTTATTATTCCGGATTTGGGAGTTTACCCCAAGATACCGAAATTACATTGTGTTCCAATCAAACGGTAAATTTATTCAATGCAATTACCGGTAATCCAGAAGCCAATGGCACATGGACGACTCCTGTAGGTGCGCCCCCTTTAAGCGGAAACAATTTTAATGGCGCTGTAAACACTCCTGGTGATTATATTTATTCGTTTACGAAAAATTGTGACAACTCTAATTTAGTAATTAATATTACCGTTTCAGTAACCGTTCAACAAGCCCCATTTGTTGGATCCAATAATACTTTATCAATTTGTCGTAATGCAAGTCCTGTAGATTTATTTACAGTTTTAGGAACGGGCATTACTACTGGAGGTAACTGGCTGCCGGCATTGGCTTCTGGAACCGGTGTTTATAACCCAGCCGTTGATGTTAGTGGTACGTATACCTATACCATCCCCGCAAGCACAACATGTCCTAGTGTTTCTTCAAGTATTGTAGTGACCAATAATCCGCTACCTGCTGTGAGCAATCAAACGATTACCACTTGTAGCGATGTAGCTCTAAACTATGATTTGGACGCATTGATATCAGGAACAGGAGATACTTTTATCTATACCGTAGCTTCAAGCGATGCTACAAACGTTCCACCTTCAAGTCCGAGAACGACAGCTTCTGCAACAAATATTACGGATGTGTATACCAACACAACAACTGCACCCGTAATTATTTCGTATACCGTTACACCTATAAGTTCAACGGGCTGTATTGGAAGTGCATTTATCATTGCCGTTACCGTTAACCCAGAACCTGTAGTGTCCAACCAAACGGTTATAACCTGTAGTGATGCAGCCTTAAACTTTGATTTGAATGCATTGATATCAGGAGCTGGAGATACCTTTAGCTATACCGTAGCTTCAAGCGATGCTACAAACGTTCCACCTGCAAATCCGAGAACGACAGCTTCTGCAACAAATATTACGGATGTGTATACCAACATAACAACTGCTCCGGTAATTATTTCGTATACCGTTACACCTATAAGCTCAAATGGTTGTGTAGGAAGTGCTTTTACAGTTGCTGTTACCGTTAACCCAGAACCTGTAGTATCCAACCAAACTGTTACTACGTGTAGTGATGTGGCCTTAAACTTTAGTTTGGATGCACTGATATCAGGAGCAGGAGATTTCTTTATCTATACCGTGGCTTCAAGCGATGCCACGAATGTTCCTGCGGCAGGTCCGAGAACAACAGCGTCTGCTACAAATATTACCGATGTGTATACCAATACGACGACTGCTCCCGTAATTGTAACCTATACGGTTACACCTATCGGTTCAAACGGTTGTCCAGGAAATACATTTACGGTTGCCGTTACGGTAAACCCAGAGCCTGTGGTATCCAACCAAACCGCAGCAACTTGTAGTGATGTAGCCTTGAACTTTGATTTGGACGCTTTGATAGCTGGTACTGGAGATACGTTCACCTATACCGTGGCTTCGAGCGATGCAACGAATGTTCCCGCGGCAGGTCCGAGAACAACAGCTTCTGCTACAAATATTACGGATCTATATACCAATACGACAACTGCTCCCGTAATTATAACCTATACGGTTACACCTATCGGTTCAAACAGTTGTGCAGGAAATACATTTACGGTTGCTGTTACGGTGAACCCAGAACCTGTGGTAACCAATCAAACCGTTGCTACGTGTAGCGATGTAGCCTTGAACTATGATTTGAACGCGTTGATAGCTGGTACTGGAGATGCGTTTACTTATACGGTGGCTTCAAGCGATGCCACGAATGTTCCGGCAGGGAATCCAAGAACGGCCCCAACAGCAACTAATATTACGGATCTATATACCAATACGACAACTGCTCCCGTAATTATAACCTATACGGTTACACCTATCGGTTCAAACGGCTGTACTGGAAACACATTTACCGTTACCGTTACAGTGAACCCAGAACCAGTAGTGGCCAACCAAACCATTACTACGTGTAGCGATGTAGCCTTGAACTATGATTTAGATGCATTGATATCAGGAGCAGGAGATGCGTTTACCTATACCGTAGCGTCAAGCGATGCAACGAATGTTCCCGCGGCAAGTCCGAGATCAACAGCATCAGCCATAAATATTTCAGATGTATATACCAACACGACCACAGCACCAGTAACTATTACGTATACGGTTACACCTATCGGTTCAAACGGTTGTACTGGAAACACCTTTACGGTTGCCGTTACGGTGAACCCAGAACCTGTAGTTTCCAACCAAACTGTTACTACGTGTAGCGATGTGGCCTTGAACTATGATTTGGATGCATTGGTAGCAGGAACAGGAGATACCTATACCTATACCGTAGCTTCAAGCGATGCAACGAACGTTCCAGCGGCAAGTCCGAGAACTATAGCTTCTGCAACAAATATTACAGATGTATATACCAACACGACAACTGTTCCCGTAATTATTACCTATACGGTTACGCCTATCGGTTCGAACGGTTGTACAGGAAACACATTTGCGGTTGCCGTTACAGTGAATCCAGAACCTGTAGTAACCAACCAAACCGTTGCTACCTGTAGTGATGTAGCCTTGAACTATGATTTGGATGCATTGGTAGCAGGGACTGGAGATGCGTTTACTTATACCGTAGCTTCAAGTGATGCAGCGAATGTTCCAGCGGCAAGTCCGAGAACAGCCCCAACAGCTGCTAACATTACCGATAGCTATACCAACACAACAATGGCACCCGTCATTATAACCTACACCGTTACACCTATAAGTTCCAATGGTTGTATTGGAAGCACTTTTACGGTTGTTGTAACAGTTAATCCAGAGCCTGTGGTAACCAACAAATCGGTTGCTACGTGTAGTGATGTGGCCTTAAACTATGATTTAGCCTCATTAATTTCAGGAACAGGAGATACCTATACCTATACCGTGGCTTCAAGCGATGCGACGAATGTTCCAGCGGGGAATCCGAGAACAGTAGCATCCGCTGCTAACATTACGGATCTATATACAAACACCACAAGTGCTGCCGTAATTATAACGTATACGGTTACGCCTATTGGTTCAAACGGTTGTACTGGAAATTCATTTATACTGGCAGCAACTATACATCCAAATCCTGTTATTTTACCCATCACAAATTTTGAATTGTGCGATGACACAACAGATGGAGACGACACAAATGGTATTGTAAATTTTAATTTACTACTTAAAAATTCTGAAATCTTAGGAGCGCAAACGGGGATCAACATTACGTATCATACCGATTCGAATACTGCTTTAGTCGGACAAAATGCCATTACAAATATTATTTCTACCAATCGAATAATATATGTGCGATTGACCAATTTAACTACGGGTTGTTTCTCAACAACATCCTTTAACTTAGTGGTCAATCCATTACCAGTTGTAGATTCTAGCGTTGAACTAAAACAATGCGACACCGATAGTGATGCTGTTACTGATTTTAATTTAACACAAGCCAATTTAAGAATTTCACCCGATACTAGCCTAACGTATACTTATCACAATAGCTTAGCTGGAGCTTTAAATAATACAGATTTTGTTACTAATGATATTGTACATACAGCTGCAAATGGTGATAAAGTATGGGCTCGAATTACCAATATATTTGGTTGTTCAAGAACTAGTGAAGTCAATCTTGTAGTATCTGCAACGACGATTCCACCAACCTATACCTATCCGCTTTCTGCCTGTGATGATTATCTTAATGCTTTGGATCCCGATGGTGATGGCATTGATTACTTTGATTTGACAGTAATTGAACCTATATTAACTACACAATTTCCTGTCGGACAATCGTATACCTACAGCTATTATTTTAATGAAGCCGATGCGATTTCAGAACAAAATGCCATTACAAATACCACAAATTTTAGAAATACCGTTCCATTTAATCAATCCATTTGGGTGCGAATTGAGAGTAATCTCTATGATTGTGCCGGATTAGGTTCCTATTTATCCTTGACTGTAAATCCGTTACCTGATTTTGATTTAGGACAAGATCTTATTTTGTGTGTTGATCCTGTTACAGGTCAAGGGTCACAAATTCTGAATGCTATCCCAACAACTGCTGGCACTTACTCCTATCAATGGACACCCGCCAACCCAAGTGGAAATAGTGGGTTATTTACTATTACTACGGCAGGAACTTATTCTGTGGTTGTAACCAATACTACAACTGGATGTCAATCTTCAGATTCCATTGCATTCACAACTTCTTCTGGTCCTGCAACAATAGTTGCCGTACTGACAACTGAAGCTTTTTCTAGTGGATTGGCAACAATTGAAGCAGTTGTAACTGGTGGTTTTGGAATATATGAATACAGTCTTGATGGTATCGATTGGCAAACAAGTCCGGTTTTCTCAGGTTTAGAAAATGGCAGTTATACAATTTATGTTAGAGATATTCAAGGTTGTGATTTACTCCCTTCGGAACCAATTCAAACTATTACCTATCCAAATTATTTTACACCCAACGGTGATGGATATAATGATACTTGGATGATTCGACTGCCTATAAACTATGATGCAATGATAAGTATATATGACCGCTATGGTAAATTAATTAAACAAATTAGTTCTTTTGGAGCAGGATGGGATGGCACATATAGTGGCAACCTAATGCCTTCAACAGATTATTGGTTTAAAGTGGAGTATACTGAAAATAATATTCGCAAAGAGTTTAAGTCACATTTTAGCTTAAAAAGATAATGATAGCAACAGGTTCTATTTCAACGGTTATTGAAAAAACGGTAGCAACAATTACCTTTTCACACCCGGCAAGTAATTCTTTTCCGAGTCTTTTGCTACAGCAATTGGTAGACGAACTGCATTTGTTGAGTAAAAATAATACCATTGCCATCATCATATTAAAAAGTGAAGGCACTACATTTTGTGCCGGTGCTTCCTTTGAAGAATTACTAGCTATAGCGACCGAAGAAGAAGGAACCCAATTTTTTAGTGGCTTTGCAAATGTAATCAATGCCATGAGAACGAGCCCCAAATTAATTATTGGTCGAATTCATGGTAAAGCCGTTGGAGGCGGAGTTGGATTGGCTGCAGCTTGTGATTATTGCTTTGCAACCGATTCAAGTATGATACGCTTATCAGAAATTGGAGTTGGCATAGGTCCTTTTGTAATTGAACCTGCCGTAAGTCGTAGAATAGGCAAAACGGCTTTTGCAGAAATGACATTAAATCCAATGGCATGGAAATCGGCACAATGGGCACTTGAAAATAAATTGTTCACGGAAGTGTTTTCTTCTATTGAAGGGCTAGATACACGTTTGCACTCATTTGTATCCGAATTATCTTCATACAATCCGCTTGCCTTAGAAGCCATTAAAAAAGTGTTGTGGGAAGGAACAGAAACCTGGGACAAATTACTTTATGAAAGAGCAGCCATTTCTGGAAAATTAGTGCTATCGGCAGCTACTAAAATAGCTTTACAAAAATTTAAAAAATAACCCAATTAACAATGTCAAAAATTAGAATTACCAAACAATTTAGTTTTGAAACAGGTCATGCTTTGTATGGATATGACGGCAAATGCAAAAATGTACACGGTCATAGTTACAAACTTTCTGTGACGGTTATTGGGTCGCCAATTACCGATAAAAATCATGTAAAATTTGGAATGGTGATTGATTTTGGCGATTTGAAAAAAATTGTAAAAGAGCAAATTGTGGATGTTTTCGATCATGCTACTGTATTCAATAAAAACACTCCACATGTAGAATTGGCACAGGAGTTAAAAAATAGAGGCCATCATGTGATTCTTGTAGATTATCAACCTACTAGTGAAAATATGGTAATTGATTTTTCAAATAAGATAAAACATTTATTACCCGAGAACACTAAATTGCATTCCTTACGTTTACAAGAAACGGATTCGTCTTTTGCCGAATGGTTTGCTTCTGATAATGAATAAAAAAAAGGCTTGCGATTGCAAGCCTTTTTTTATATCCGAATTTTAATTCTTTATTTTTTTACAATTAAGAATTCACTTCTTCTATTTTGTGCAAATTGTTCTTCTGTACATTCTTCACAAGCAACTTTAGGCTCACTTTCTCCAAAACCTTGCCCAGAAATTCTGTCCTTAGCAATTCCTTTAGAAATTAAATATTGAACCGTAGCTTTTGCTCTTCTGTCTGATAAATTCAAATTGTACTTGTCACTACCTCTATTATCTGTGTGTGATTTTGCAAAAATTACCATTGTTGGATGTTCTTTCATTACTTGAACTAATTTATCCAATTCAGCAGCACCTTCTTTGGTAATGTTACTCTTATCGTATACAAAATAAATAGGCTGAAGAATCACTTCGGTTTCTGTGATAATTGGCATAATCGGTTGTAATAAAGCTTCTACTATAACTTCACCACCATCTGTTTTGGCTACACCAAAAACCCCACTCTCATAACCTTGTTTAGATACTTGGAAAGCATATGATGTATTACAAGCGATTCCAAATGAAGTTTTACCTTCTGAATTAGAGGATTGATTTCCAACAGTTTTATCTTTAGCATCAACTAAAACGACCGCAGCTGCTTCTAATACAATACCTGTTTTAGCATCTTTTACTACAGCAATTGCTTGCACACCACATACTGGATCTGCTTTATAAATATCGTCATTACCCCCTCTGTTACTTGCGAAAAAACCTACTTTTTTAGATGTATTGTACGTGAATGCAAAATCGTCTTTTTCTGTATTAACAGGAGCGCCAATATTGATTACATCCGAACCTTTTGTTAGGTCAATTCTAAATACATCCAATCCACCAAATCCATCTTTTCCATTAGATGAAAAATATAGTACATTAGTGTCGGTAATATATGGGAAACTTTCGTTAGCAGCTGTATTGATTTTAGATCCTAAGTTTTCTGGTTTTCCATACGTGTCGCCATTAATGGTAACTTTCCAAAGATCTTCTCCACCAAATCCACCAGGCATATTAGAAGAAAAATATAATGTTTTTCCATCTTTACTTACACTTGGGTTTCTTACATCATAAGATGCATTGTTAAATGGCAGGGGCTTACTATTTGTCCATTGTCCATCTTCAAATGTGGCTTTATACAAATAGATTTTACCAAATTTAGATAGTTTAGCTTTGTCTTTGGTAAATTCTTTTTCGTTAAAACTTTCACTACCATAGTACATTGTTTTACCGTCTGCTGTAACACAAGCTGGTCCGTCATGCCATTTAGTATTTAAATTTGAAAGCGCAACCGCTTCACTAATAGTTCCGTTTGCATTATAGGTAGCTTTATACAAATCCAAATAAGGCTCTTCCCAGTTACTATTGCGTCGTGACGTATTTCTAGCACTTGAAAAATAAACCGAATTATCATTGGTTACTACCGCTCCAAAATCGGTCTTATCACTGCTGATGTCCGATTTTGCCACATCAAATAATTTAGCTTGACCTTTTAATGTTGGCAAATAATCTGTGCTACTTAAAAAAGCTTTGGCACGTGAATCATTAGGAGCTAGTACTGCAAATTGTTTCATTTGCTTATCTGATTCTGCATAATTACCATTTGATTTTAGCATTTGCGCATATTTATAATATGTTTCTGCATCCTGCTTTTGAGTAACCGCTTTTGCATACCATTTGATGGCTTCTTTGGTATTGAAAATTGCGAAGTAGCTATCGGCTAATTGCTTATAAACATAAGCATCTGCTTTGCCACTTTGGGCTAATTTTAGATATTCTTGTGCTGCATCTACATATTCATATCGGTCGAATAATTTATCAGCAATTTTGGTGTCTTTGTTTTGCGCACTAAGTAAACCACTCGCGATCACAAAACTAAAAGTTAAATATATATTTCTCATGTCGTTTTGGCTATTAGGTTAAAAAAATCGGGGTGAACTTGATACTTTTTTCGGGAAATTCAAATCAAACAACAAAATAAGCTCGTGAGATGAAGGTGTTGTTACATTTAAATCAGAAACAATGTGGTCATAAGCATATCCCAATTTAACAGTTGGAGAAATTGCATAATTGAACATCGCACCAAAACTGTCTTGTAAACGATAGGTTACACCGGCTTCAAATTTGTTATTGAATAAAAAATTTGTTGATAAATCAAATGAAGCAGGAGCTTCAAAAGCTGATTTAACCATGAAAAATGGCTTGAACTTGATGTTTTCGTTCACATCGAAAACATATCCTCCCGTTAAGAAATAATGTGAAGCTTCAGAACCAAACTCACGTCCATTAAAATCCAAATGTTTAGATTTCATCATATTTGGAACAGAAAGCGCTACATAATATTTATTTGTATAGTAGAAAAATCCAGTTCCTAAATTAAAATAACTGTTATTCGTGTCTTGTGAAAAAGCAGGGTCATTTACATCCGGTAACGTACTGTAGATGTCGCTATACAATCCCACTTTATGAAGTGTTAACCCGGCTTTAATACCAAAAGCTAATTTGTGTTCGCCACCTAAATTTAAAGTATACGAAAAATCGCCATAAATATTATTTTCCTCAACCGGACCAATGTTATCTTTAATTACAGATAAACCCATTCCAACATTTTTACCTACTGGGCTATGTCCAGACAATGTCATTGTAGTGGGAGCATCTTCAATCTGAACCCATTGTTTACGATACAACATCCCAATGGATAAGTTCTCTTTGCTTCCTGCATATGCTGGATTGATCACATTCATATTATACATGTATTGGGTATAATGTGGATCTTGCTGTGCTTGTGAATCTAGGCATGTAAATACTACTAGAATTGCTACTAAATATAGTTTTTTCATTTTTTTTCCGTTTAATAATGATTAAAAATCACTTATTATTGTTCTCTATTAATATATACCCAACCTGTTTTAACTGGATTATCGTTAAACTCCACGACGTAATAATACGTGCCATCTGGAAGTTCATTTCCATTGTCAGATTGACCGTGCCATTCCTCAGTATAATTTACTTTCGAATAAACTTTTAAACCATAACGGTTAAAAATTTCTACTTTTTTAACATTGAAACCAGATAAATTCCACGTATCATTTAAGCCATCCCCATTTGGAGAAACTCCTTTTGGAATTTCACAAGTAATTACTGTTGCATCACTTGAAACTGTCAATGTTCTAGAACACAAACCATTTGTAATAGTTACTAAATTAATAGTTACTAATACCGCAGGGTTTGGTATTGTAATTACTCCTACCCCTGAAGCGTTTAAGGTTACCGATTGATTTGTTCCATTATTAATTGTATACGTCACCGTTTCATTAGCGCCTCCTGACACATTAAACACCATGTCTTCTCCAACACAAAACGTTTCCGTTTGAGGCGTAATTGTAGGTGCATTTGGAATAGGGTTAACCACAACTGATGTTGCATTAGTTAACGCTCTATTACATGTTCCATCAAAGATGTTCGATAATTGAAGGTTTTGATTGGCTGTAGCATTTGAAATACTTATTGTATTTGTACCTGTTGCACCTAACACAATTGTATTGGCTGTCCCCCCATTTATTGCATACGTAACCGTTGCATTTGCAGTACCATTAATTGTAAAGGTAGCTGTAGCACCGCTACAAATTGGCGAATTAGAGGTAACAGATGTAATTGAAGGTAATGCTAAGATAGTAACGTTTCCAGTTAATGTTAACGGTCTTGAACACGATCCGCTATTTACTTGGTTTAATACTACCGAAACATTCGCCGTTGAATTGGGTACTGTAATAGTTCCAACACCCGAAGCGTTGATTGTTGTAGTTGTTGGAGTACCTCCGTTTACTGTATACGTTACTGTAGCATTAGCTGTACCATTTACGGTAAAAATAGCAGATGCTCCAGAACAGATTGGTGAATTACTTGTTATTGAAGTAACATTTGGCAATGCATTCACTACAACCGAAGAACTATTCGTTAAAGTTGCAGAACATGTCCCTAAATTAATTGAACTAAGTACCAAATTAACCGCAGAAGTAGGTGCTGTAACCGTAATTGTAGCTTGACCTGAAGTTGGAATGGTAACGGTTTGTGCCGTTCCTCCATTAATGGTATAGCTAACAACTGATCCGGCAGTTCCTTGAAGTGTGTATACTGCATTTGACCCCAAACAAATTGGTGTATTTGAAGTTACACTTGTAAGCGTTGGAACGGCATTTACTGTAATGGTTCCTTGACGTACAATATTTGTAGTACAACCCACAGATGTAACGGTGTAATTGAAAACTCCAGTTTGTGTAGGTGTTCCACTAATCGTCACAATTCCAGCTCCAATTGCTGCAGTTACTCCCGTTGGCAAGCCTGTTACTACTGCTCCTGTAGCTTCTCCACTATAACCATACGCAATATTTTGAATTGGCGTACCTAAACATAATGTTTGAGTTGTAGTAGTAGTTGCAGAAGTTAAATCCAGTTGACAACTTAACGGATTACATTGAATTACTAAATCAAAAAACTTACTAGAATCCGAACAAATAGCATTATCAAGATTTTCTACACGTACAAATATTGTAGTCGTTGTAGTAACTGTAAAACTTGTCGGATTTGTAATATAATTAGTATTTCCTGCTAAACAATCGTCTTCATTTAAATAATAACGAATGGTATAATTTGAAGGAAGTGCAGGTGCAGTCAATGCTGCCTGATTTTGTGTTAAATTAAAGGTGTGCGAACATACTCCAACAGGTGCATCAAGATTAGTTGCATTATTCAACACCGGTGGTGCATCAAAACTAACTTCTATATCATCTTCAGCCAGATCAGAACAACCAGGTCGTAATACCGAAACTTTCCATAATCCATCTTGGGTAACAGTAAGATTGTTTACAGTTGTAGTAGTTTGTAAAACATAAGTTGTACCGTTGTATAAGTACCACGAATAAACCGGACTACCCACAGCAGTTGGAGCCTGATTAAAATTAGCTACTAAATTAAGACTGGTAACGCTTGCGTCACAAAAAAGACGGTCAGGTCCTAAATCAATTCCACATACAACATCACACGAAATTTGACCTGCTCCAGGAGCGGTTGCATTTGATTGATTAATTGTATAGGTTCCTGGTTGACCACTAAAGTTAGTCACCAATAGTAGGTATATTTGACCTACTTGAGCATTTGGAATATGAATGGTTTCATTGAACGTACTTGAGTAACTTGCGTCTACTAAATTACAAGGTCCTGTATAAGTTGATCCAGGAAAACCAGATAAACTATTACAAATATTACCTAAGTTGTTGTTTGGAAATGGCCCCCAAAGTGCAAAATCCACATCAATACCAGTGTTTGATGCATTAAACTGTTGTAAATTTAAATTAATTGGTCCAGTTCTACCAATTGTATAATAAAACCAAGCAGGTCGAGGTGTAGATCCTAATGATCCATTATTACCAAGACTTCCACTTCCTCCACATCCAGTAATTGGACCATAACCAGTTTGATTTCCACCAGTTGTTCCCGTATTTGTATTGTTGTAAGGACCTCCTTGTCCAGAACACATTGCAGATGCTGTTGCACAAGTTGTCGATTGAGAATAAGTTATATTAAAACTTATACATAAAAAAAGTATTCTAAAAAATAACTTCATAATTATTTATTTTACAAATGAAAAATAGAACCAATCAGATACAGCCGTCTCTGAAGTTTTTGCCACCAAACGCCACTTAAAGCATTTTGCCATTAATTCTATGTGATTAAGTTGAGTATTGCCTACTAAAGAGAAACCCTCTTTTGATAAAACCGTAAATTGATCTTTGAATTCTGATGCTTGTTCACCGTTAAAGCAGTCCAAAATGGTTACCACTTCAATCGATAAATCTGTATTATTTAATTCCTGTCCTGTAAAATCCCACGAAATGGAAGCATTCTGAACAAAGTTAAAATTAGTATCTTGTACTTTCTCTACTTTAATTTTTTTCAATAAAGGAGAATTATTCTCTATCCTGTTTTGAGCATAACCGGAGCTTACAAAATAAAAAATGGCTAATAAGAAGATTTTTTTCATTTAAAAAATTTATAATTTTAATTAATATTAAAGATAAAATCGTTTCAAAAATAGTGAAACGATTTTAATCTTATTATCGTTTCAACGAAAAATGTGCTTTAAATTGTTTTGCGGCACCATTTTCGGTGTAATCTAAGGTAAACCAATAATCGGTAGATGGTAATAACGCATTATTATAGGTTCCATCCCATCCTTCACTGTTCGGTGTTGGTACGATTTGTTTGATCAACTTACCGTATCGGTCAAAAATGAACAGTTTGGCATCGGGTTGGTTTAGTCCTGAAATGTTCCATGTATCGTTGTGTCCATCTCCATTTGGCGTGAAATATCTTGGATAGTCAATGATCAATACTTCTTGAGTAAGATAAGTACATCCTTGTGTGTCAACTACTGTAATAGTGTGTGGTCCACCACTTACACCAATAAATACATTCGATTCTTGTAACATCCCCGCATCCAATTGATACAATAATGTTCCATTGCCTCCTGTTACATCGATGGTAAGTGTAGCATTGTCGCTAAAGTAATCGGTTTGTGTTACTGTTAAACTAGTTGCCGGAT
>JACCDI010708436.1_pt1 | contig 33769 bp, 29 predicted proteins | sample 7442791 | NCBI WGS metagenome assembly JACCDI01 (sample SAMN15323434, study PRJNA562643) | freshwater metagenome | isolation source: river surface water | place: USA:Blue River Watershed | collected 2017-08-15 | reverse complement strand
CTGGGCCGTCGACCGAAAGCAGTGCCGGACGCTCCAGCGTATGCACGAGGTGGTAGCCTGAAAGTCCGCCTGCCTGAAGACCAAGGCGCCAGGTTGGATTTGGCGTATAGCTTACCTCGCCGCCCAGCATGAAGGAGAGCTGGTGCCAAGAGTTCCACATGGCGGATTGGATGAGGCAAAACTGCCAGCGCGAGTAGGGTTTGGCTCCAAGACGAATCCGAGTAGTGAACATGGGGTGGTTGTGGTTGAATCGGTACGCCCACGAGGTGTCGCGAAAGGTGAAGGCGTACTGGCTCTCTCCGGGCAACGTGGCGGGGTTGCGCCAGGTTCCGGGAACTTGGATCCAATCTCGGCGGGTCACGGCGTCGTCTGCGTGCCAGGTGCGGAGATATCCGAGTTCAAATTGAATTCGCGGCGTTTGGGCAGCGAGCCCGAGAACGGACGCCCAAATTGCGAGGGCGAGGGCAAGAATTCTGGGTTTCATGAACGAAATCTACAGGTATTTTAAAAAGTTTTTATAAAGTGTACGGAGTACGCTTAGTATTTTTAAGGCATGAAGAACATGTTCGTCGCCCTTACTGCCGCGATTAGTGTGCCATTGGGTGCGCAGATTTTAAGCGTCACCCCAGCCTTCCCGACCCAAAACGATACGGTTACGGTGGTGTACGACGCGACCCAGGGCAACGCGGCGTTGACGGGTGTTTCGCCGGTGTATGCCCACGCGGGGTTGATTACTAGTGCGTCGACTTCGCCGACGAATTGGCAGTTTGTGCAGGGCACCTGGGGGCAGCCGACGGCCAAGGTGCTGATGACCAATTTGGGCAACAACAAGCACCAGATCAAGTACCATATTCCGACTTTTTATGGGTTTCCGGGCGGGACCCAGGTTCAGCAACTGGCTTTTGTGTTCCGCAACGCAGCCGGTACGGTGGTGGGGCGCAGCGCCGACGGAACGGACATTTACTACCCCATTTATCCGGCGAACTCCGGCTTGCTCGCGGCCTTTTTTGCGCCAAGCGGACCGCAAATCGCCAATCCCGGCGACACGCTCAAGCTGGTGGCTGCAGCAAACCAAAGTGCGGTACTCAAGATCTACGACAACGGGGTACTAAAGACGACGGTAGCCAATACTGCATCGCTGAATTACAACCTCATTGCAACGACCCCGGGCGCGCACACCGTGGTGCTCGAAGCGGTTTCGGGTACGTCGACCGCCTACGACACGATTCACTACACAGGGAACCCGATTCAAATGGTGGCTCCGGTCCCGCAGGGTTGGTTGGATGGCGCCAACTACCTCAACGACAGCACGGTGGGCTTGGTCTTGAGGGCGCCATTCAAGGAGTTTGTGTATGTGCTGGGCGACTTTAACGATTTTTTGCCGTCCACGAGCTACTTCATGAATAAGAGCACCGACGGGGAGCGGTTTTGGTTGACCATTCCGGTGGCGGCTGGCCAGCAGTACGCCTACCAGTACTGGATTGACGGGGCGATTAAGGTGGCCGATCCCTTGGCGGAGCTGATTTTGGATCCGAATTCCGACGGCGGAATTCCGGCGGGCACCTGGCCGGGCTTGCATCCGTATCCGACCGGAAAGACCACGGGGTTTTGCGCCCTGCTGCGCCCTGGGGCGCCCGAGTACGCCTGGAAGAACTCGTCGTTTACCCCGCCCGGGAAGGCCGACCTGATTATTTACGAACTGCTGGTGCGCGATTTTATCGCCGCCCGAAACTACCAAGCGCTCATTGATACGTTGGGCTACCTGCAGCGCCTGGGCATCAACGCCATCGAGCTGATGCCCAACAGCGAGTTTGAGAACAACGAGAGCTGGGGCTATAATCCGAGCTTCCACATGGCGCTGGACAAGTACTACGGGACGCCCGAGAAGTTCAAGGAGTTCGTGGATTCCTGCCACAGCAAGGGGATTGCGGTGATTGCCGACATGGTGCTCAACCACGCCTTTGGGCAAAATCCGATGGTGAATATGTACTGGGATCAAGTAAACAGTCGGCCGGCGTCGAACAGTCCCTGGTTTAACGCGGTGTGTCCGCACCCGCCGTACTGCTGGGGCTACGATTTCAACCACGAAAAGCAGGCAACCAAGGACTATGTGGACCGCGTGACCACGTTCTGGTTGCAGGAGTACCGGATCGACGGCATTCGCTTTGACTACACCAAGGGCTTTATGAACGGTAGCGCGGGGGCTTCGGCCGTGCGGCAGGCGATCATTAAGCGCATCGGCGATACGATTTGGTCGGTCAATCCCAACGCCCACCTGATTTTGGAGCACTGGGCGGACAATTCCGAAGAAAAGGTCTTGGCGGACTATGGGTTTATGCTTTGGGGAAATTCCACCTACAATTTTCACCAAGCGGGGCAGGGGAACACGCAAAGTAATTTTTCTTGGGCCTACCACGGCGCGCGCGGCTGGACCAAGCCGGGTTTGGTTTCCTACCCCGAAAGCCACGACGAAGAACGGCTGATGTACGAGGTGCTGACCTACGGCAGTACGGCCAACCCGAACCACAATCCGCGCCAGCTCGCCACCGGGCTGCGCCGCGCCGAGGCGGTGAATTTGTTTGCCTACCTGATTCCGGGTCCCCGAATGATTTGGATGTTCGGCGAGCTCGGCTACGACGTATCCATCAACAACCCCTGCCGCGTGTGCAACAAACCGATTCGCTGGAACTACTACCAGGTACCGGAGCGCCGGCGGCTGTATGACGTAACCTCGGCCATTTTTAATCTGCGGCGGGCCCATCCGGCGACCTTCCGCGACGGACAGTTCACCTACAGCTTCTCGGGAAATACCAAGCGCATGGTGTTCAACAGTTCGGGCATGGACGCGGTGGTGTTGGGCAATTTTGCGGTAACCACCCAGTCCATTATTCCAGCCTTTCCGAATGCCGGCACCTGGTACGATTACTTCAGCGGCGATTCGATTACGGTTTTGGACGTAAACGCCAGCATTTCGCTCGCGCCGGGTGCCTACCGGGTATACACCAGCGTTAAGCTGGCGCAGCCGCAGATTGCGCTGGATGTCGCGGAACTCCCTACGGCTTCGGCCTCGCGGGTATACCCCAATCCGGCGGCGAACGGTTTTTGGTTTGAATCCGCCGGCCCAGGCGGGCGCCTCACGCTGGTCGATGCGCAAGGCCGTGTGGTGCGCACCTGGGATCGAAGCGGCCTGAGCCAAGAGTTTTATGATTTGGGTTCCGTACCGGCCGGTTGGTACGTGGTGGTTTTGGAGCGCGACGGCGTTTTGGAGCGGCATGCCCTTCAGATTCAACCCTAAGCATTGTGCGTACCTACTTAGTAACCTTAGCCGTGCTGGCTTCGCTGCAGGCCAGTGCTCAGATTCCGTACCGCATCCGCCCGGCGGTCGACGTGCCCGTTTATGGGGTTTCGCTTGGATTGGTCGCGGTAAACGGTCAGCTGGGCGACCGGCTTACTCCATGGACCGAGGCGGAACTGCAGCTTCTGGAGCCCCGTAACGTACCCGCCTGGGATGCGGTGGCCCTCAACCGATGGAATCCGTCGGCCGGAACCCGTTCGGACTTGGGCATGTTTGCGGCATTTGGCGCGGCAGGCCTTACGGTCTTAGCCAACACCCCCCGTGAACAGTGGGTGCGCGATGGGGCGGTACTGGGTAGCCTGTGGTTTCAGACCAACCTGAGTACGCTGATGCTGACGGATTTGGTCAAGAACAGCGTGAAGCGCAACCGACCCTTTGTTTACTTCGACGGAGCGCCCTTGACCGACCGAATGGAGTCGGACGCGCGCAAGTCGTTTTTTTCGGGGCATTCGAGCATCACGGCCTGCAATGCCGTTTTTGCGGCCAAGATCTGGACCGATATGCATCCCGATTCCAAGCTAAAGCCTTGGGTTTGGACGGCTGCAGCTGCCCTTCCGGCCTACGTGGCCTGGCAGCGCGTGGAGGCCGGCAAGCACTATCCTTCGGATGTGTTGGTGGGCCTTGCCGTGGGCGCGGCTATGGGCTACTTGATCCCGCAGCTCCACCTGGCGCGTTAATCCACCGAATGTAGCCCTTGGGGCGTTCCAGCCGTACCCAAACTTGGCTGATTTTTCCGGATTCAAGTCGGACGCTGTCGGTTGGAAGTTTCCAATCCCATCCGGTCGGCGCCGATCCGCGCACGGCATAGGTTCCGGGCGGAATGTGGTCCTTCCACTGCCGTTCCTGGGGCAGAACCTGGACGCGGTAGGTTCGGGTTCCGCAAAATTCCAGGTAAAGAGCAGGCGGTGAGCCCGTCATCTCGACGTTGAGGTCGATCCAGGCGGGCGCGCTTGCCGCTTCGCGGTCGGCCGGACGGGGTTCCTTGGGGCGAAACCCGTGACGGGCCGAAATGCCGGCTGCGAATGCATGGCTTTGTGCACTCCACTCGCCGAAAAAACGCATGCTTCGGTAGCTCAAGCACGCCCGATGGGGGTTGCCCAGTTCGACGTAGCTTCCCGAAAATGGGCTTTGGCGTGGAGCACTCCATCGAAGCGTGGCCTGCCCCGTCGACCAGCCGGCCATCCATCCGCCGGCGTTGGGGGTTTGGATCCAAGCCCGTACGTTCAATTGGGGGCCGCCGTTTCGCTCCGACAGGTGAACCCACATTCGGTGGTCGCGGACGTTTAGCGTCCACGTTAGCTGCTGCTGGATGGAATGAGGCGTTTGGGTTCGCCGCCATTCCAAGCTAGATTCCTGGGTGTGCAGGCGAAGCACGTGGCCTCGCAGCTCCGGACCCCACAGCCATCGGGCATCAACGCTTTGGTCGTGGTAACCCAGGCTGCGGTTGGAGCCGTTCTGGTTGGCTTCGATCCACTGGTTGCCGGTTCGCCAGGTCAGGGATTGGGTACCTCCAAGGGTCCGCTGCAGGTTGATGCCGTTCCAGCTGGCGCTGCCTACCCAGCCGTGGCGCTGCCAGGTAGCTTTAGCAGACCATGGCTTGGATGCAAGCTGCCCCTCACCAGACCACATCGCACCCACGCCTCCATTTTGGGCGTGCCAAATACCCGTTCCTCGGCGTGTCAGGCTCCAGCCCCATCCCGCCATTTGGCTTCCGTACACCAGGGACCAGTCGCCGCGGCGTGCCGCAAGTTGCGGACGGCCTCCGAAGCGCGTGGGCGATGACTGAAACCACAGGGAGTGCTTCGAATCCGACCAGGACAGCCCAAGGGCCGGCCAAAGTCCGCCCGGGATCGTGCTCAAGGCCCACCATAGCGCGAAGCTCATGGCCGAAGGCTTGCGGTAACCTGTCCGCGTACGTTTTCGAGCCAGACCCCATCGGATTCCGGCGGGAGGACCCAGGTGCGGCGGTCGCCCGGACGCAGTATTCCGCTCGCAATTCGCTGGGTTCCGCGCTCGAGCCCTTGGAGCGTAAAGCAGGTTCCCACCCAAAAGTTGGGCCCTGCATTGGTCACGTGCACCGAATCACCTAACCACGTAAGTTCTACTTCGTCGCCAATGGGGCCGCGGTACAAATCGACCGCATAGCGCATGGAAACCTTGAACCGTACCGTTCCCGCCACCTCAATCAGAGCGTCTTCCACGGCGGCGGTGGTCACGTAAATGCGGGTGCCTTGGCTGCTGGAGTCCGCGCTTGGCCAGTTGTAGGGTACGGCCATTCGCTCCCCCGCGTCGAGGCCCACTTCACTCGGAATTTGAATGCTGCGCTGCGTGCCCCATAGGCTGTCTACCGAGAGCAATGCGGTAACGGGCTGGTCGCTGGCATTGTAGAGTTCAATGACGCCCGTAGCGGATTCGCCTAAGGTATGAAAATGGCTGAGCCCGTTGCGCACGACGACTTGGCCCTGGGCGCAAAGGCAAGCCAGCGAGGCAGCCCCAAGGAGGCCGCCCCGCAAGCGAGCGAGCTGCATGCTAGTAGTTGCTGAGGGTGTACTGCAGCGAGACCACGCCCGCTGTTGCGGCGTCGAGGTTTTCGGTTGCGAAATTCACCATGTGCAAAATGGGTATTCCCTGACCTGCACCTGTGCCGCTGTAGGCCGATCCGATGCCCGTTACGAGTACCCCCGACTGCTGGCTGTTGCTGAGTACGACCTCGTGCCCTGAACCCGTACTCCCGGTTCCGGCTGGATTGGCCGCCAGGGAGAGGCTTACTCCTGCGGGAAAATCACCGCCCACCACGTCCACGCTCAGCGCGCGCTGGTCGTCGGGTGCTGCGGACTTCACCGAAGTGTACTGCAGGTACATCACTTGGCTGGCTACACCCGGGAAGGCGGCGCCCGCCTGACCCGGAGCCGTGATCTGAAACGTCAAGTTGGTTAGGTTGCCCCCTTGGGCATTTACGGCGCGGATCATGGCTGCTTCGTCAATTTCAAAAACGGCATCCACAAAATCGGCATTTTGAGCTGAAGCGGCACACGCCGCCAAAAGGGATCCGGTAAAAATCATCGTACGCATAAAATTGGAATTTAGTGGTTAGCGTCCCCCACCGCGGGGAACGGACCAAAACTCCGAAGCCGCGTGGCGCGCAGTCGGTTCCAACGGTTTGCGAAGCCGAGGTTAAACGCAAGCCAACGCTTCGCGAGGCCACGTCCCTAAAATTCAGTACGGTGCTAAAATGGGCTTATTCAGTACGATGCCCTCGATGCGCTCCATGACTTCGGGGGTGAGCGAGGCTACCGCCTCGGATGCGGCCAGGTTTTCGCGCAGCTGCTCCACGCGGGTTGCGCCCAACATTACGGTGGAAACGTGCGGATTTTTTAGGCACCAAGCGATGCTTAGCTGGGCGGGAGTCGCTCCAAGTTCCGCCGCTAAATCGGCGAGTCGCCCTGCAACGGCCAGCTTTTCGTCGACCACGTTGCGGTCCTTGAGCCAAGCTAATTCGTCGCGGTTAAGGCGAAAGTCGTCGCGCAGTCCGCTGCGGTACTTGTTGGTTAAAATACCCGAGGCCAGGGGCGACCAGATGGTGGTTCCGAGTCCGATGCGGTCAAAAAGTCGCAGGAACTCCGATTCCATTTTTTCGCGGTGCAGCAGGTTGTACTGAGGCTGCTCCATCGTCGGACCGATCAGGTGGTGCTGGTCCGCCACGCGTTGCGCGTCCATGATTTCTTCGGCACTCCATTCGGAGGTTCCCCAGTACAGGATTTTGCCCTGCATGACGAGCTGGTGCATCGTCCAGACCGTTTCTTCGATCGGAGTCTGCTTGTCGGGGCGGTGGCAGAAGTAGAGGTCGAGGTAGTCGACCTTCAGCCGATCCAGGGCTTGGTGGCAGGCCTCGACAACGTGCTTGCGGTGGAGTCCGCGTTGGGTCGGAAGCTTGCCGCCTGCGCCAAAAAACACCTTGGACGACAGGGTGTAGCTGTCGCGTGCCCAGCCCACTTCGCGGAGAATTTGGCCCATAACCCGCTCGGACTCGCCGTGGGCGTAGACCTCGGCGTTGTCAAAAAAGTTTACTCCGGCCTCGTAGGCTGCAATAAAGAGGTCCTTCGCGGTGGGGTAGGGGATCTGGTTCCCGAACGTAATCCAAGTACCGAACGACAGCTCGCTAAGCTGCAAGCCAGAGCGACCTAACCGACGGTATTCCATTGTTTTACGCTTGGTTGAACAGCTCGAACTCAAAGCCTTCCATAATGGGGTTGGCTAGGAGTTTTTCGCAGGCAATCGTTACTTTTTCGTGCGCCTCGTCCTTGCTGGCGGCCTCGACCTCAAGGGTGATGTGCTTGCCGATGCGGACGCCACCGATTTCGGGCAGGCCGAGTGAGGGCATGCTCTGGCTCACGGCCTTACCTTGAGGATCCAAAAGTGCCTTGTGGGGCATCACGTTGATTTCAGCGCGGAATTTCATAAATAGCGTTTTTCGAGGGCAGAAACTACAGGCAGCAAAGGTACGGCAACGGCCATCGCGGCCAAGCCCCAAAAGGCAAATACCCCAAGCGATGCGGCCAGCCAGGCCAAGCGGAACCGACGCTGCCCCCAGCCTTTGGGAAGGTCCTTTAGCGAGGCCACGGTGAACGGCGCATTGAGGCTGTAGACGGACCACGCCAAAGCGACCAGGAACAGGGCAGGGTGAAGGGGAAGCAGTCCGGCGTCGGCCGCGAACATCAGGCCAAGTGCGAAGGCGGTGTTGGCGGGCGTCGGCATGCCAATAAAACCTTTGGCGTCCTTCATGTCGGAGTTAAAGCGCGCCAATCGGTACACCGAGGCGAGCGTAACGGCCCAACCGAGCACGGGCAGCGCGGGCCATGCGTAGCCGGTGTTGGACCACATGGCGAGCTGCATCCACATAAAACCCGGAACCACGCCAAAGGTGATGGCGTCGGCCAGGCTGTCGAGCTGAACGCCGAGTTCGCCGCTTACGCCGAGTTTTCGGGCAGCCCAACCGTCCAGTCCGTCAAAGGCGAAGGCCAGCAGTACGGCCACGGCGGCGTACTCAAAATTTTGAAACATAAGGTACCAAATAGCGGCCATGCCGCAGGCCACGTTGCCCAGCGTAAGGGCGTTGGGAATCCATCGCATCGCACAAAAGTACGGCGCTACCTTTGGGGTCATGGCGACGTTGAACCGAATACCGAATTGGGGCTTGGCCCTGCTCACTCCCGTGCTCCTCAGCTTGGCATGGCCCGGGAGCCTGGGCTACCACGAATGGCCTCTGCTGGCGCCCCTACTTTGGGTTTCCTTGGTCCCGATGCTGGTGCTCGAAGCCCGCATGCGCCCCGCCCCGCTGCGCCGGTTTGCGGGTTGGGCCCTTTTGAGTATGGCCCTGTTCAACCTCGGAACGACCTGGTGGGTTGCCGGGGCCCACTGGAGCGGCGTTTTGGGCGCCGTACTCATCAACGGAATTCTGATGGGCGGCGTATGGACGCTGTACAGCTACACTGCCCGACAGGTTGGGGTGCGCACCGCGCTGTGGATTTGGGTCACCGGTTGGATCGCCATCGAAATCCTCCACGAAAACTGGGCCTTTAGCTTTCCCTGGCTCAACCTCGGGAACGCCTTTGCCGAGGTTCCGCACTGGGTGCGCTGGTACGCATGGACCGGGCCCCGTGGCGGAACGCTGTGGCTGCTCCTGGCCAATGCCCTGTTTTGGCAGCTCAGCACGGGCGCAACCCGCGCTCGGCGCACCGGCGTGTGGGTGGCCGTCTTGGGGCCCATACTGCTGAGTTACGGCCTGGGCGCATGGCTCGATGCTCAAGTGCCCCACGGCCGCGTGCGCGCACTGGTCGTGCAGCCCAACGTGGACCCCTACACCGAGAAGTTTCAAACTCCGGACTGGGACCAAGCGCGGAAGTGGGCCTTGCTGGCTTCGGCCGAAGCCGATTCCGCCCCCGGATTGCTTGTTTTGCCTGAGACCTTTTTGCACGAAGGCCTGGACGAGAATTACGCATCCAATTGGCCTTCCCTGCTCGCGTTCGAGCCCCTGCTTCGGGCGAATTGGGGCGTGATTTTGGGCGCGACAACCTACCGGCTTCACGGTCCGGAACCTGAAAACCCTGCAGCTCGGAAACTCGACGACCGCCGCTACGTGAGCTGGGCCAACAGCGCGGTCTTTGCCCGGGCGGGCCTTCCGCTGCAGGTTTACCGCAAGTCGAAGCTGGTAGTCGGCGTCGAAACGATGCCCATGGCGGGTACGCTCAACCGAATCTTGGGCGACCTGACCCTTTCGTTGGGCGGAACGAGCGGAACCCTCGCCACCCAAGAGCAGCGCGCGGTGTTTGAAGCGGGTCCCGACCTGCCTCGGGTAGGAACGCCGATTTGCTGGGAGCAGGATTTTGGACCCTACGCGGCCGAGTTTTCGAACGCCGGGGCCGAAGTCTTGGCCGTACTTACCAACGACGGTTGGTGGGGAAACACCTCGGGCCACGTCGCCCACCTGCACTACGCCCGACTGCGCGCCATAGAGCAGCACCGCGCGGTGCTTCGCAGCGCCAACACGGGAATTTCGGCCGTGATTGGCCCCGACGGCCAGATTCAGCAGTCGCTGGGTTGGGACCAAGAGGGCATGCTTCGCGCCACGGTCCCTACCTACGATACGCCCAGTTTTTTTGCGCGCCACGGCGACATTATGGGCGATTGGGGCCTCTTTGTCTTCGGCTTTCTGTCCCTGAGTTTGCTGGTGCGCCGCATTCGGGGTGCCAACGGCCCCTAGCTTGATCTGAAGCCCGCGCAAATCCGCCCCTTCGGCGCCCCGCGCACGCCCGTGAGGCCTACCTTTGCGGTATGGAATACGACGTACTGGTTATCGGCGCCGGCCCCGGAGGCTACGTGAGCGCCATTCGCTGCGCCCAGCTGGGTTTGAACACGGCCTTGGTTGAAAAAGACCCCACCCTCGGCGGAACCTGCCTCAACGTGGGTTGCATCCCGTCGAAGGCGCTGCTGGACTCGTCGGAGCACTACTACAACGCCACCCATGCCTTTGCGGAGCACGGCATCGACGTCGAGGCCCCCAAGATCAACTGGCCCCAGATGATGGCCCGCAAGAAGCAGGTGGTCGACACGACCTGCTCGGGCATCGATTTTTTGATGAACAAGAACAAGGTTACGGTCCTCAAGGGACTGGGGTCCTTCGTCGATGCCCACACCGTGAAGGTTTCGGGCGCCGAGGAGCAGACGGTGAAGGCCAAGCACCTCATCGTGGCCACCGGGTCTACCCCCATCGAGCTGCCCTTCGCCAAGTTTGACGGCGAGCGCATCATCAGTTCTACCGAGGCCCTGAGCCTCCCCGAGGTGCCCAAGCGCCTGATCGTCATCGGCGGCGGCGTAATTGGCCTGGAGCTCGGCAGCGTCTACAAGCGCCTGGGTGCCGAGGTGACGGTGGTGGAGTTCGCGGATTCCATCCTCGCCACGATGGACGGTTCCATCGGCAAGGAGATGCAGCGCGTACTCCGCAAGATGGGCATGAACTTCCATCTGGGAACCAAGGTCGAAGGCGTTTCGCGCACCGGCGACGTCGTGACCGTGACCGCAACCGATAAGAAAGGCAACACCGTAACGGTCGAGGGCGACTACTGCTTGGTGGCCGTGGGCCGCAAGGCCAATACGGCCGGACTGAACTACGAGGCCGCAGGGCTTACCGCCGACGAGCGCGGACGCCTGAACGTGAACGACCACCTGCAGACCAGCCAGCCCCACATTTACGCCATCGGCGACGTGGTGCGCGGCGCAATGCTGGCCCACAAGGCCGAAGAAGAGGGCGTCGTGGTCGCCGAGCAAATCGCCGGTCAGAAACCGCACATCGACTACAATTTGATTCCTGGAATTGTCTACACGTGGCCGGAGGCGGCGAGCGTGGGCAAGACCGAAGAGGAGCTCAAGGCCAGCGGCCGCGGCTACAAGGTGGGCAACTTCCCGATGCGCGCACTGGGACGCAGCCGAGCCTCGGGCGACACCGACGGCTTTGTGAAGATTCTGGCCGATGCCGGCACCGACGAGGTGCTCGGAGCCCACATCGTGGGTGCCCGCGCCGCCGACCTGATCATGGAATTGGCCGTGGCGATGGAATACCGTGCTTCGGCTGAAGACGTGGCCCGCATTTGCCACGGTCACCCGACCTACACCGAGGCCATCAAAGAAGCCGCCCTCGACGCTACGGCGAAGCGCGCCATACACATGTAGGGCTATGGGCTGGAGTCAACGCGTTTGGTCCAAGCCTCCGGCGGACCTCGCGGACGAACTTCAGCGCCGCGGGTCCGAGGCGGACTATTTTGCATTTTACGAAACGTCTCCGGCCGCGCCGGCGGAGCCGCTTAACGGCCTGCGTTGGATCGCGGCGGGCGGTTGCCGCGCCGTGCACCGCATCGATCGGGCGACCCCCGCAGCATGGGCAGACCTCGCTGCGGCCTGGCGCGACCGACCTACGTGGTGGTTTGGGGTGCTGGGCTACGACCTGAAGAATGCGTTTGAGCCTTCGATTCCGGCCCGCGGCGATGCCTGGTGCGGTCAGCCCGATTTGGCCCTTTGGGAGCCGGAGTGGGTGGTGGAATGCCGCCAGGACGGAACCGTCGTGGAGTACGGAAGCGCTCAAGCCTGGCTTCAAAACGAGGGTCAGCGCCCGGGTCGGGATCCGCAGCCGGCGGCCCTCGGGGCGAGTCCGACTTCGTGGGTCCTGGATTGGTCGGCTGCGGACTACGTAGAAAAAGCAGAGCGCCTTAGGGTTCACCTGAACCGCGGCGACATGTATGAAGTCAACCTGTGCGTGAACGCGGTAGCCCGGGGGGCGCGCGACTTGGGAAGCTTGTTTCACGGATTGCAGCAGCGCGCTGAAGCCGGAATGGCCGGAATGCTGCGCTGGGGCGATTACGCCGTGGCCAGCGCCTCGCCCGAACGCTACCTGCAGGTTTCGGTCGACGGCCTAATTCGCAGCCAGCCCATCAAGGGCACCGCGCCCCGCCGAAGCGATCCGGTGGCGGACGCTGCCGAAGGCTCCGCCCTGCAGCGCGCCGAAAAGGAACAGGCCGAAAACGTCATGATTGTGGACCTGGTTCGGCACGACTTCAGTAGGGTGGCGGCGCAGCAGACGGTGAAGGTGCCTCGCCTGCTCGAGCTAAACTCGTTTAAAACGGTTCACCATTTGGTGAGCACCGTGGAGGCTCAGCTGCGGCCGGGGCTCGACTGGCTGGACGCGGTGGCCGCAAGCTTCCCGATGGGCAGCATGACGGGTGCGCCCAAACTCCGCGCAATGGAGTTGATTGACGCCCACGAATCCCGCCCGCGGGGTTGGTACAGCGGCGCCATGGGCTACGTGCGCCCGGACGGAAGCGCAGATTTTAACGTACTGATTCGCACGCTGTTTGGGCATGTTCCGTCGGCGTCCTGGCAGGTTTGGGCCGGCAGTGCCCTGACGCTGGCGGCCGATCCGCAGTCCGAATGGGATGAGTGCCTGCTCAAGGCGTCAACCCCTCAAAACGTCTGGAATGAGTGCGTGGACTAAGGCCGATCCCCGGTTTCGGGCCGCGGTTTCGTCGGAGCTCGAGTCGCTCCTGGGCGCGCCGTCGCTGCCGGTCGTTGCCCTGATTTCCGGCGGGCTCGACTCGATGCTTTTGGCCGAGGCACTCCAGGCCCACGGCTACCCGGTCCACGTGCTCCACGTAAATTACGGGCTTCGCGGGGCGGACTCGGACGGCGACGAAGCCCTGGTGCGGGAATGGGCCGAGCGGGCTGGCTGTCCGATTCAGGTGGTCACGGCGCCCGTGAACTTTGGCGACGCGCCCGACCTGCAGGCGCGGGCACGGGCCTTGCGCTACGACGCGGCCGCCCAATGGGCGAGTGAGCTTGGTTCCAACCTGGTGGCTACCGCCCACCACGCCGACGACGCCATCGAAACCTTTTTGCTTTTTGCGGCGCGCGGAACCGGAATCGACGGCCTGGTGTCGCTTTCGCCCCAAAACGGTCTGCTCCGCCGTCCCCTGCTTGAATTCCACAAATCGGAACTCCGCGTGGAGGCCGAGGCCATGGGGCTTACTTGGCGGGAAGACGCGTCGAACGAAGGCGACAAGTACACCCGAAACCACCTGCGCCACCACGCCCTCCCGGCGCTCGAGCAGGCGATTCCGCAGGCCCGCGACGGCATCCGAACCACCATGCGCCGCCTGCGGCACCTGCAAAAGTTTGCTGAGGTCGCCATTCAACGCGAGTCCAGCCTGTACACGGCGATGAGCCGACAGCTTCCCGGGGCCCGCGTGCTCTACCGCGACGCGCTGGCCCATCCAAATTCCGAAGTCATGGTGCACCAGCTGCTCAAGCCCTACGCGCCCTTTGACCTGGAGGCCTTGCGCCAGCTCGCGGAAGCCCAGGTGGGGGCCTACCTCGAGCGCGACGGCTGGCAAATCTGGGCCGACCGCGAAGGGCTGCTGCTGCTTCCGGTGTCCGACGTGGAGTTTGTGCCCCGCAGCGCAACGGGGAGGGTAGACGTTCCGCTGTGGGACGGCGAAGTGTGGCACCCGCGCACCGCACTGCTGCACACGGAACTCGGTCAGCGCCCCAAGCAGTTGGGCAACGCGACCGAACCCGTAACCACCCTGCTGCCCGACGGCGCCTGCTGGCGCAGCTGGCTCGAGGGCGATTTCATCCAACCCTTTGGGCTCAACGGCCGCAAGAAGGTAAGCGACGCCCTGACCGAGGCCAAGGTTCCGAGTCCGGTCCGCCGTAACGTGGTGGTTTTGGCGCGCGGAATCGAACCGGGCGAGGTTCTGTGGATTCCGGGAATCCGACTCAGTCAAGTCTTGGCCCTCTCGAGCGACGCAACCCACGTGCTCCGTTGGACTGTGAATTACCTTTGACTCCTATGAACCGATTTTTCCTCGCTGCCTTCGCCGTACTGCTCCCTCTGGGCACCGCGGTAGCCCAAATTCTTCAGCCCGTTTCGTGGACCACTTCGGTGCGGAGCCTGGACGGCGGCAAACTCGAGCTCGTGGCCTCCGCCAAGATCGACGCCGGCTGGCACGTGTATTCCCAGTTCATCGGAAGCGATGGCCCCATTCCTACGGCCTTCAAGCTCCCGGAGTCCAAGGACCTTAAGACCGAGGGTCCGGTCCGCGAGCCCAAGCCCATCAAGGAATTCGACAAGAACTTCGGGATGGAACTGGCCTACTTCGCCAAGAAGGCCGACTTCGTAATCGCCGCACAACGCATCAGCCCCAAGGCCTTTACCTACACGGCCGAAGTGGAATTCATGGTCTGCGACGACGAGCGCTGCCTTCCGCCCGACTACGTGAACTTGGTGTTTAAGGTGCCTGCAGCCCCGGCTGCCGGCGCGACGGCGTCGCCAACCGACGCCGACGCCTCGACCGGTACCGATCCCGCCGCGAAAACGCCGACGACTGAAGCCCCGGCCGACGAGGCGACGCCCGCCGAAGAACCCGCGGCAGAAGCCGGGGATGTTCCGGTAAACCCCGAAACGCCCGCCGAAGCACCCGAAGCCCTAAATCTTTGGGCCCTTTTTGGCGCCGGAATGCTCGGCGGCTTCTTTGCCCTGATCATGCCCTGCATCTTCCCGATGATCCCGTTGACCGTGAGCTTCTTCCTCAAGCAAAGCAAGTCCAAGGCCGATGGCGTGCGCAAAGCCTTGATTTATGGCCTGAGCATCAACGTCATATACGTCGCACTGGGCCTGCTGGTGACGGTCGTTTTTGGTTCAGATGCCCTCAATGCCATGGCCACCAATCCCTGGTTTAACCTGGCGTTTTTTGCCCTGTTTGTGGTCTTCGCCATCAGCTTTTTTGGGGCTTTTGAAATCACCCTTCCCTCGTCGTGGGTCAACAAGGCCGACGACCAGTCCCAGCGCGGCGGACTCCTCGGCATCTTCTTCATGGCCTTTACCTTGGCCTTGGTGAGCTTTAGCTGCACCGGTCCCCTGATCGGCCAGCTTTTGGTGGCGACCGCCGTGAGCGGCGAGCTGCTCGGGCCGGCCATGGGCATGTTCGGCTTCAGCTTTGCCCTCTCGCTGCCGTTCGTCCTGTTCGCGGCCTTCCCCGGTTGGCTCAAGGGCCTGCCTAAGTCGGGCGGATGGCTCAATACCGTCAAGGTTACCCTGGGCTTTCTCGAGCTGGCGTTCGCGCTGAAGTTCCTGAGCACGGCCGACATGGTTTGGCAGCAGCACTGGCTGGAGCGCGAGCTGTTTTTGGCGCTGTGGGTGGCCATTGCTTTTGCTACAGCGCTCTACCTCTTTGGCGTGTTCCGCATGCCCCACGACGACGAGCCCAAGGGCGGACTCGGGGTGGGCCGCATGCTGACGGGCCTGTTGTTTCTGGTAGCCGGTTTTTACCTGCTGCCCGGAATTTGGGGCGCACCCGTCAAGCTGGTGGCCGGATTTCCGCCGCCCGCGTTTTATGCCGAAAACCCCAACGGAATGGGATCGGGTTCCGCGCCCGCTGCCGACGCGAAGCTGAGCGAAGACGCCCACTGTCCGCTCAACCTGCCCTGCTTCAACGACCTTGAGGAGGCCCGCGCCTACGCGCTCGAGGCCGGCAAGCCCTTGCTGCTCGACTTCACGGGCTGGGGCTGCGTGAACTGCCGCAAGATGGAGGAAGAAGTCTGGTCGCGTCCCGAAGTGCGCCGCCGCCTCGCCGAAGACGTCGTCCTCGTTTCGCTCTACGTCGACGAGCGCTCCAAGCTGCCGGAGTCGGAGGTGCGCGTGAGCGAAACCACGGGGAAAACGATTAAAACGGTGGGCCAAAAGTGGGGCGACCTTCAGGCCCAGTACTTTAACGCCAACGCCCAACCCTACTACGTGCTGATGGATCCGGCGGTTGAGGCTCCGAACGCACTCAACGGCCACACGGCCTACGACCCCGATCCCGCGGTCTTTCTGAACTGGCTTGATGCGGGGCTCAAAATCTACGCTGGCGCCAAGTGACGCTTCACGAAATGCCAACGCTGGACCGAATTCTTGGGCTGCTCGAGGCAGCCATCGAGGACTACCACGTGCGGGACCGTTGGGATTCGCCCTGTCCGCCGGCCTTTGCCGCGGGCAGTTTGGAGCAGGCCTGGTACGCCAAGGCCTGGATCGACACCGTGCAGTGGCACCTTGAAGACGAGGTTCGCCGCACCGACCTCGCCGCCGAGGACCTGCTGGCCATTAAGCGGCGCATCGACGCCCTGAACCAGGAACGCACCGACGCCGTCGAAGACTTGGACCGGCGCATGGCCGCGCTGCTGCAGCCCGAGGCCTCGGGGAACGGCGTGCTGCGCACCGAATCCCTGGCTTGGGCCCTGGATCGGCTCTGTATTTTGCAGCTAAAGCGCTACCATTTGCGCGCCGAGGTGTCGCGCTCCGATGCCGACGGCGAGCACGTTGCGGCCTGTTCGGCGCGTTTGGCCGCGGCGGACGCCCAGCACGCTGATTTGATGGCGGCCTGTTCGACCCTCTGGGCCGAGCTTGCCTCGGGTGCCGTGCGCTACACGCCCTACCGTCAGTTCAAGCTGTACAACGATCCGGCCACCAATCCGGCGCTCTATGGCGGGCAAGGCTAAGCGCCACTTGGGCGTCGTTCGGTTTTCGGCCTTTGGCGACGTGGTTTTGCTTCATTCCGTGTTGGCGGAGTCTGCGGATGCGGGCGACCGCATCACCCTTTTTACCCGGCCCCGTTGGGCGGAGCGCCTTCCGGCGCATCCCCAGATTGAGGTGCACGGGCTCGACGTGGACCGCGGACCCTACGCCGGGTTTTTTGGCCTTCTTTGGTTTTGGTGGGGCTGGATGCGCTCGGCGGACTTGACGGCCTGGTACGACGGACACCACCACATTCGCACCCGGAGCAGCCGGTTTATTGCTTGGCTCCTGCGGATTCCCCAGCGGGTGGTGCCCAAGCCTCGTGGCGCGCGCCGCGCGCTCCTGCGCGGGGGCGCCGGGCAGGTCCCCAATGCCTACGAGCTGCACCGCGCGGCCCTGGCCGCGCTTGCCTGGCCCGCCATTCAGCCCCTGCCGTCGCTTCCCCGATCGGGCCGCGTGGTGCTGATTGCGCCCCATGCCAGCCGCGAAACCAAGCGCTGGCCGCTGGATCAGGCAGCCCAGCTCGCCCGGCAGCTCGAGGCCGAAGGCTACGAGCCGGTGTTTTTGGGCGGCCCCAGCGACGCGGCCCCCGAGGGATTTCGCGCCCAACTGGGCTCAAGTCCCTCAGAAGAAGACGCGCTTTGGCGCAGCGCCCGGGCCGCGGTGGTGTGCGACTCGGCTGCCCAGCATTTGGCTTACCGCTACCAGGTTCCGGCCATTGCGCTCTGGGCCGGCACGCATCCGGTCGGTGGGTTTGCGGCGCCGAGCCCGGTTCGCCACCTTCCCGATTCGGAGCGGATTTCCTGCCAGCCCTGCAGCATTTTGGGCGCAGATTCCTGCCGCCGTGGGGATTGGGCCTGCCGCCAGAAGATCCAGGCGGAGGCGGTGCGCGAGGCCCTAAGGGCATTGGGGGTTTAGTCTGCAACAATTTCGGATTAAGCGGGTTACCTACGTATGCAGGAACAGCGCTACCGACTCCGTTTTGGGGATCGAATTGTGGGCTACCTACGCCGAATCGAGGGTACGGATTTTTATTCTCCCGATGGTTTTTGGTGGACGGGCAAGCCCTTTGACTACGCGCATGTTGACGAAGCGGTAGGCCTTCGCGACAAGTTCCGCGTTCACCTGTACGAATGGGATATTGTTCGGTTTAAGCCGATTCCGGATGGCGCCGAGGAATTGGGCGTTTTTCTCTGGAATAAGGGCCAAAAGCGGTGGATTTTGCGCAGCATCGAGTCGGAGGTAGACTACCACTTGGAACTCGGCGGTCATCCCTTGATTCAGTCGTCCGACGTTCAGCTGCACAGCCACGTGTTTTTGAATCCGGAACTCCAGCGCGTTTGGGGTTTGGAGGAGTGAGTTCCCGCGGCGCAAGCGCATAAAACGGGTACTTACGTTTGCCACCGACTCCCGGCCACGGTGCGTCGGAGGTTTGCGTCATGGTCGCATCACTTACAACGTGGGTTTGGGCGGACGCCCGATGGCATGAGCTTCGTGTAGACGTAGCTGCTACCCCTGGATTTTCTTTTCACATGGTCGGAACCCGAGACCCTTCGGTCCGTGAGGCTCCGAACCGAATACATGCCGCATTGCTGGAGGTCGGAGCCAAATGGCCCGGTAAACGGATTACGGTGTCCTTTCATCCAACACGACCATGGCAACTGGGCAGTTCCATGGATCTGCCCATTGCTTTGGGGGTTTTAATGGCGTCCGGGCAAGTTCCGTACCGCGATGGATTGCGGGTTTTGGGCACCTTGGATTTGAAATCGGCCGTGTCCTGGGTCGACCCCGACCGTCCCGCTCCACCCGCGTCTTTGGGCTTATTTATTTATCCCGCTCAAGCTCCGTGGCGTGCTCCCGACGGCAGCTGGGCGCCGGTATCCAACCTTGCGCAGGCCCTGGAAGTGGTCCGCAGCGGCCGCCCGGTACAGGGCGTTTCGCTTCCGGAGGTGCGTCGGGCGAAGTTCGTGTGGCCCAAACTGCTCTTGAGTCCACAGGCCATCACCGCGCTTGGTTTGGCTGCCGCGGGCCGCCACCCCACGTTTTTGTATGGCCCCCCGGGCGTGGGAAAGACGGAGTTTGCCCGCGCCGTGCACACGCTTCGCGAGGCGGTGGAACCCAACGTGCCGTTTGTGGAACCTCCTGCATCCCTGAGTCCGATTCAGCTGGTTGGAGCCAACGGGGCGTTTTGGGCCGCAGGTTCGGGTGTCCTTTTTTTGGATGAGTTGGGTGAAATGCCCACCCGTACCCTGGAATGCTTGAGAAAGCCCATGGAGGCGCTGTGGGGACGCGAACCGACCCTAAGTCCCATGGTTTTGGGCGCGACCAATCCCTGCCCCTGCGGATTTTTGGGCCATGCGGAGGTGAAATGCGGCTGCACCCAATCCCGGATTGCGCGCTACCAGGAACGGTTTTCGGCACCGTTTCTCGATCGATTTCAGCTGGCCGTGGCCCTGCGCTACAGCGAGGATTCCATCGAGGTTCCTTGGGAAGAACTGGTGTTCAAAATCCGCCATGCGGTCGAGCAGCAGCGCAGCAGGGGCCCCTGGCACGGGAATGCCGCCATACCCCTCGAGTCGCTCCAGGGAGCGGACCTAACACGGGATGCCCTTGAAACCCTTCAGAATTGGCACAAAAAAAGCGGTTTGGGGCTTCGGGCCCTTCACCACGCCATTCGGGTGGCACGAACCTCGGCCGATTGGAACCATCGATCGCGCGTAACGTCCCACGACGCCTGGCTCGCCGTGTCGTTTCATCCGAGTCAGTTTCGAACTACTTCCACGTCCGATCCTTGGGGTCCGGAGCATTCTTGGTCCAAAGCAATGGGCCTTCGCAGCCCTGGACCTCGATGACGACGGAAGAAGCGCCGCCGAAGTAGGTGAGGAGCTGCTTGCGCCAGGTGCGGAATCGATCCAGGTCAAACTGGCTGCAGGGCAAGGTCAAGACCGTAATCACGGTGCCCTCCACGACCACGATGGCGGGATCGGCGTGCGGAAGGCTTTTGGAATCACGGCCGGGCTTCACGGCATTGTGGTCAATGAAGTCCGGCATCCAGCGCTTCATGGCCCAGTTGAGGTCGTCGGAGGTTTCGAACTCAAATACCTGAATGTGGGCGTTGAGCTTGGTGCTGCGGCCAAGGTTGTCTTCGCTTTTCTCTTTGGCTTCGAGCTTAAAGTGGGTTTGGAAGGCGGGCTCCTCCTTTTCCAATGCACCCAGGCTTTCGCCTTGAAGGTTTAGGGTTTTCACGGCATAGGTCGCGGCCAGTTCCGACTGAAAGCCTTTGATGCGCTGCTGGAGGTCGCTTGTTTGGGCCGTGGCGGTGGCGGTTGCCGCCAGAAAAACGAGAAATAACCGGATTCGATGCATACTGCAAACATACGCGCGGCGGGAATTAGGTATTTTTGACCTTGTGAAGCGCATTTTTCTCGTTCTGCTGGCCTTCGGCGCGCTTCGCGTTGCGGCGCAAATTGTCAACGTCGAGGCCATGCGCGGACCCGCGGAGCAGGACACGACGGAGCAGGTTCACGGCCGGATTGACGGGGGGTTTTACCTTGGGGGAACCCAGGCCTTGCTGCTCAAGCTCAACGGATCGGTCAACGCGACCCGCCGCGTGGGCGATCACGTTTGGTACGGCATCGCCAGCGCAAACTGGGCTACTCGATTGGGGGATAGCAAGTTTGATTTTGAGCGAAACGGTATGCTCCACGTTCGCTACAACCGCATTTACAGCGAGAAAATCACGGCCGAGTACTTTGTGGAATGGCAAAGCAACCTGCCCATGCGCATTGCGCGTCGCTTTAACGCGGGCGGCGGTCCGAGGTATACCGCCATTTCGGCACCGGGAGTCAAGCTGTACATCAATCCCCTGCTGATGTACGAGTACGATGTGGAGTCCTTCACGGCCAAAACGGATCACGCGCTCCGACTCAACACCTACGTGAGCCTCGATCGGCAGTGGGATCAGTGGCGTTGGACTACGGTAGCCTACTACCAGCCCCGCTTTGGTCGCTTCGAAGACATCCGCGCCATGATTAATTCCCGGTTATCTGCCCCGCTGCGGCCCGATCTGAGCCTGGTGGTTATCGGTCAGTTGAACTACGATGCCTATCCTGCGGGAACCGACGTGCCCCAATTTACGTTGTACAGTACAACGGGCCTGAGTTGGAAGTTCTAACTGACACGGCACGCTGTTTGGTACAAGCGGCCGTATGGCAAAAACAAAATCACCTGAGGCATTTAAAAGGCTGTTTTCCCTGCTGCGCTGGGACCACAAGGATATCCTTCGCATCCTCTCTTTTGCCGTTTTAAGCGGAGCCTTCAGCTTAATGCTCCCCCTGGGCGTTCAGGCGCTTGTCGGGCAATTAATGGGGGGTCGGCTTTCGTCTACCTGGCTAATTCTTACGGTTTTGGTCGTGGTTTCAAGCCTTTTTATGGGTCTTTTCGGGCTCTTTCAAATGCGCTTGTCGGAGTGGGTACAGCAGCGCCTTTTTGTGCGCAGCGCGACCTACTTCATGTCGGTTATGCCCAAGCAGGTGCCCAACGAAGATCAGGCCAAATGGTACGAGCGGGTCCACCGGTTTTTTGACACCCTAACCATACAAAAGGAGCTGCCTAAAATTCTGGTTACGGCTTCGGCGGCCCTCCTTCAGCTCCTGTTTGGCTTTTTGCTCTTGCTGCTCTACGACTTCATGTTTGTGGCCGTCTCCTTCCTGATTTTGGCCACAGCCGTCGTCATGATTCGCTACGGGTTTTCGCGCGGACTCGGCTTCAGCATCGACGAAAGTTCCGAAAAGTACCGTATCGTGGACCAGATTGAGGGCTTCGCTCGAGAGCGCTCCAATAACCCCGACAAATTGCCGCCCTACGCCGAGGTTTCACGCCTTTTGGTTGGCTATTTGCGCAGCAGGCAGGACCATTTTAAGGTGGTTTACCGCATGAACGCCATTATGGTCGGTCTGCGCTTGGCCTTTACCGCCCTGCTGCTCATCGCCGGGGGCTGGTTGGTGGTCGACCGAAGCGTTTCCATTGGCCAGTTTGTGGCCGTGGAAATCATCTTTTTGACCATTTTGACGAGCCTTGAAAAGCTGGTTTCGAGCGCGGAATCCTTGTTTGACATGCTGACGTCGGTGGTCAAGTTGGACAAGGCGTTTTGGACCCGCGAACTCAAGCCACAAGCCTTTAGTGATTTCGATATTGAACACGCCGATATCCCAGAAGAACTTCGCCAGATTTGCATGGAAACTCGGGCAACCGACCAGTGGGTACGGCCGCGCAGGTGGATTGTTGGGGTGTCGTTTTTTGTAGTCCTTTCGTTTTTTCTTCCGTGGACCCAAACGGTGGCTACCGAAGGCAACCTGGTCTTTGATGACCCCATGGACCGCATGATGCCCCTAGCCATGGCCGAAGACGGTCGCCTGGCGGCGTGGTTGGTCCGCGAAGGAGCAGCGGTACAGCGGGGCGATACCTTGGCCCTGCTCGAGGAGACCCGAACCGAATACATGGACCCCAACGTGCTCAGCAACACCGAACTGGGTCGCGATGCGAAGTCGGATGCCGTTGTGGGGTACCGGCAAAAGATGGACGCCCTAGATGTACAGATTCAGCAGGCCCAAATGGCTATGCCCTTGCAGGTTGCGGCCGCGTGGCGAAAGGTTCGGGCCGACAGCGCCAAGTTTCAGGCAGCTGCCCTAGAAGCCCGATATGCCTCATTGCAAGCCCAGCGCGCAGACAGCCTCTTTCGATGGGGCGCCTTGAGCCGCTTGGAGTGGGAACAGCGCCAGACCAAGGCCCAAGAAGCCCGGTCTAAGGCCGAATTCACGGAGCAGGATTGGCAGTCTTCGCGGCTGAACGCCCGGAGCAAGTCCGCGGAGTGGAAGGAGAAAATTGCCAAGCTACGAAGCGAACGCGCGGCGGCGGCGGCCGACATGGCTTCGGCGCAGGACGGGCTGGCGGATGCCGAAATCAAGGTTGCCGGCGTGCAGCGCCGCCAAAGCAACCGAGCCTTGCTTGCCCCGCGGGATGGTTTTGTGGTTCAGTTGAGCTACGTGGCGCCGGGCGCATCGGTGAAGAAGGACCAGCCGCTGCTGTACCTGGCCCCGGAGGGCGCTCCGGTCGTGGTGATGGCCAAGGTCAAACCCTTTGATGTTCCCTTGCTGTCGGTAGGTGACTCGGCGCTCTGTGCGCTCGACGGTTGGCCCATACTGCAAATTCCGGGTTGGCCGCGCTCGAGTGTGGGACTGTTTGAAGCCAAGGTTCGCTACATTGCCTCACAGGCCGATGCCGATGGGCTTTTTGCTGTGGTTCTCGAGCCAACCGAGAAGTGGCCGACCAACGCTCGTCCGGGCACGCACGTCACGGCCACCCTGCTGCTCAACGACGTCCCCATGTGGTTCGAGCTGTGGCGCCAATTCAACGGATTTCCCGCCAACGGACCGGGCGAGCCTAAACCTGCTGCCGCGCCGTGATTCGAAGCCTCGGACTTTGGATGGCACTGGCGCCAGCGGCGTTTGGTCAGGTCCTTCCGTGGAATGAATTCCTCACGGCGGTCCAAGACCGTTCGGCCGATTTGCGGATTGCCCAGGCCAAGGTGCGCGAAGCCCAGGCCAAGCGCATGGCGGCTTTTGCAGCCTTCGAGCCCCGAATCGACCTGTCGAGCGAGGGCAAGGATTACGGAAACGACCTCCAGTACCGCCTTGATCGGGCCGAGGCCCGCATCGGCCTCCCTGGGGGCATGGACCTGGTTGGCGGCGCGTCCAATGCGACGGGGGCCTTCATCAATCCCGAACGAAAAACGCCAACCGAGGGGTTGGCCAACTTGGGTATTTCAGCCCCACTGGGCGGCGCGCTCATCTTTAGTGACCGGCAGTTGGCGTGGGGCGCGGCCAGTCGCGACCTGGAAATCGAACAGGCCAAACTCGACCGCATCGAGCGCAAGGTGATGCTTGAGGCCGTCAAAGTGTACACCCTTTGGCAGGCCCAAAATGAGGTTCAATTGGCGGTTGACGATGCTTTTGACGTTGCCGAGGAGCGGCTTAGGCTGGTGCGCGAAGCATTCCGCCTAGGCGAGCGGAGCGAAATGGACACCCTTGAAGCCTACCTATCGTGGGTGGACCGGCAGGCCGACGCGGCCAAGCAGCAAAACATGACGGTGGCTGCATTGGCCGACGTGGAGCGGCTCCTGCGGGGGGCAGACGACGTTCGTTTGTCGCTGGATGGACTTCGGCCCGACGCGCGTCCGGTACTTTTTGCAGCCCCGCGATCCGCGGCGAATCCGGCAATCGGCGAGCTGCAGGTTCCTGAATTGACCATGGTTCATGCTGCCCTGCGCCGCGAACGGCTTGCGACCACCACCGCATGGGCGCAGTGGCTACCGGCGCCCTACGTGGACTACCGCATGCTTCAGTGGGGCGGGAGCGCCTGGAATCCGGAGGCGGTTCAATGGAAGGTCGGTCTTGCGTTGCCCTTGTTCAATCAGAAGGCCCGGGCGGACTTGGCTGGCGCACAGGCCCGGCTCCGCGCTGCCCAAGCCAACGCCTCGGCAACCCAAAATCAGCTGAAAGTACTCCAAAGCCAACTTTCCCAGCAAGTTACTGCCTTGGAACAGGAACGAAATGCCCTGTTGGCGTCGGAGACCGCGGCCTACGCCCTGCTTCAGCAGGAGCGCCGCCGGTTTGCCCTGGGCGAAAGCACCATGTTCATCCTAGCCAGCCGCGAAACCAAGTACCTGGAGTGCGTTCAAAAGCGCACCCTCGCGAGCGCGAAGCTTCAGTCCCTCGAGGCCGAGCGCCGGCTTTTGACCTCGCCATCCCTGTAGGCGGCCAAAACGTCGGCGACGACAAAGCTTGATCCGCCCACGTAAATGGCCTGAAAGCCGTCGTCCAGGGCGCGGTTGAGGGCCTGCGAAACCCCAGCGCATTCGACGACGTCCTGCCCCGCATCGCGCAACCGCTTGGCCCATTCGCCGGAGGGCAATGCGCGGGGAATGCTCGGTGCGCAGGCGTAAATCCGGCCGTTCGTGGGCAGCTTGGCGATCATGCCGTCGGTGTCTTTATCGCTGACGACTCCGAGCACCATGGCCGAACGCAATCCGGCTCGTTCCCGGTTCCATTGATTCATGGCGGGGTCCCAGCCGTGGGCGTTGTGTGCGGAGTCGGCCACCACAAAGGGTCGGCGCGACAAAACGTCCCAACGGCCGCGCAGTCCGGTATTGTTCACCACATTCCGGAGTCCGCGCCGAATTTGATGTTCGTGCACCGGGATGCCCGCCAAGCGCACCGCCAGTTCGGCGAGGCGTGCGTTGCCTTTTTGGTAGTCGCCGGCCAAGTCGGTCGGGTAGGGCGCATTTTTAGGATCGCAAAGGAAGAGAAGGCTTTGATTGGCGGCGGCGACGTCCTGAAAAACGGGTAAAATTTCGTCGTCCCATTCACCCAGGACGACCGGCACCCGGTGCTTGATGATGCCCGCCTTTTCGCGCGCAATACTGGGGCGATCCGGTCCCAAAAAGGCCATATGGTCAAGGCCAATGCTCGTAATAACCGAAACCAAGGGGGTAACCACGTTGGTGGAATCCAGTCGTCCGCCCATTCCTACTTCAATTACGGCGAGGTCAACTCGGGCGTCGCGAAAGGCCGCGAAGGCCATCCCAACGGTGGCCTCAAAAAAACTCAGTTCAAGGGCTTCGATGTCGGGCCGGTGGGCTTCCACAAAATCGGCAACCCAGCGCTCGGGGACCAAGCGGCCCCCAATTCGAAAGCGCTCCCGAAGGTCGAGCATGTGCGGCGACGTATGTAGGCCCACGATGCGACCCGACTCCTGGTAAATGCTTGCGAGCATGTGGCAGGTCGAACCCTTGCCGTTGGTCCCGGCCACGTGAATACAGGGGTAGGCGCGGTGCGGGTTGCCAAGCACCTCAAGCCACAATCTGGTTTTTTCGAGGTCAAGTCGGTAGGTTGCGGGGGTGCCACCCTGGCGCTGAAACATCGGGAGCCGCTGGACCAGCCAACTGCAGGCCGCCTCAAAGCGATCCATGGCTAGGTGCGCTGGAACGTGTAGCGAATGGTCCCGATCTGCAGCTCCAGGGCTCCGGGATCGCCCTGCCAGCGGGTTTTCAAAGCCGCTTCTTCGGCCCGGCGAATAAGGCATTCCTCGGAAGTTGTGGAGCCTTTTTGGCCTTGTCCGTCGGCGCGCTTCACCACGCCGTTGCGGTCTACATAAACCTTGACTACAACGACCCCTTCGCCGTCGCAGTCGTAGCGGGGCTTGGGTCGTTCGAGGGCGGAACGTGTGCCGAGCTGGTAGTTTCCGCCGCCCGATCCCCCGGTGCCGTTGCCGGAGCCGGTCCCGTTGGGCGAACCCTGGTCGCCCCCGCCGGTGGTGGTTCCCTGGCCGCTGCCGGTTCCTCCGGCTGTGCCGCCGGGCTTGCCGAAGCCCTTGAGTCGGTTCGAAAGCTCGTTGGAGGGTTTGGGTGCCTGTTCCGCGGGCTTTTCTACGCTGCGCTCAACCTTGGTTTCTTTGGGCTTCTCCGACGTCACCGAGGGCGCATCAACGAGATCCTGGGTAACCACTTCGGATTCGGCCGAAACCGGCTCGGCCGCCGAAGGCGCATCGGATCCGTCGGGCGCTGCTGCATCGTCGCCGGCTCCATCCAACGAATTGCCGAAGCTCACCGGGATGCCGTATTCCGGCGGCGGATCTTGGTAGGTCAGCCCAAAAAACGCACAAAGGACCAGCAACACGGCGTGCACCGAAAACGTGGTCACCAAGGCTTTTTGGCGGTCCTTTTTATCGTGCGTTTGCTGGCTCATATAGGGGCGATGCAGCGGGGGCTTAACGGGGATCGGTCGCGAGAACCAACTTGAGTCGGTTGCGGTAGGCGATGTCCATAATGCGCACGGTTTCGCCGGTGGGAACCGACTCGTCGGCGCGCAGGATAACCACCACTTCAGGGTCTTTGCTGGCTAGGGTAAGCAGCTGGGTTTCGACCTGCTCCATCGGAAGTACCGTTTCGTTCACGCTGACCTGGAGGTCTTTGTTGATCGTAACGGTAATCGAGGCTTTATTCACGCTTTGGGCCTTGCTCTTGGGCAAGATGACGTCCAGCGCGCTGCTGGTGACCAGCGTGGAGGTAAGCATAAAAAAGATCAGGAGCAAAAACACGAGGTCCGTCATGGACGACATGCTGAATTCGGCGCTGACCTTGCTGCGGCTGCGTAAGTTCATGGCTACAGCGGTTCGTGCAGAAGATCCAGAAACTCGGTCGCGTTGACCTCCATCTTGTAAATAACCGATTCAACGCGCATTACCAGGTAGTTGTAGGCGAAGTAGGCGATAATGCCCACGATGAGGCCGGCTACGGTCGTGGTGAGGGCCACGTAAATGCCCTCGGCGAGCATGTCAACCTGCACTCCTGCGCCGGCATTGGCCATTTCGCGGAACGAGAGGATCATGCCGATAACCGTACCGAGGAATCCGAGCATCGGGGCACCGCCCGCGATGGTTGCGAGGTAGGGCATGTTCCGCTCGAGCTGCTGGATTTCCAGCTTTCCTTGGTTTTCGATCGAAGCCGAAATGTCTTGAAGGGGCTTCCCGATGCGCTTAATGCCTTTGGCAATCATGCGGGCAACCGGCGTATCGCTCCGCTCGCAGGTATTGAGGGCCGACTGCATGTTTCCGGCTCCGATAAAGTCCTTGATGTCGCGCATGAATTTATCGTCGAGCTTGCTCGCACGCTGCACGGCGAGGTAGCGGTCCACAAACAGGTAGACCATGAGCACCGAAAGGGCGACCATGGTTCCCATAATTAACTGACCACCAATACCGCCCGAGAACATAAGGTCCATTACGGTCATGGTTTTTTCGGTAACTACCGGCTCTGCCGCGACGGCACCGGAGGCGGCGTCGGCGGGCATTTCAATTTGAAGGAAGGGCAAATACATAGGCACTAAATTCCGAAGACTTCGGAACAAATACAGTGCCGAAGCCCACAAGTTATTAACCGAAGATAATCCAGCGCTGGACCGCGTAGACGGCAATTCCCGCCAAATAGCCCAACAAGGCGAGAAACGAAATCTTCTTTAAGTACCAGCCAAACGGAATTTTCTCCAAACCCATTACGGCAACGCCTGCGGCGGAACCAATGATGAGGATGGATCCGCCGGTACCCGCCGTGAAGGCCAGGTACTTCCAAAAGAACTCGTCTTGGGCGAAGAAGGTGCCCGGAACCATGTCGTACATGCCCATGGCGGCGGCCACAAGCGGAACGTTGTCAATAATGGCGCTGAGCACGCCGATGATTCCGCCCACGAGGTACACGCCGAGTTCGGTGGTGGTGTCAAAGGTGGAATCCAAGGTTCCCGCCAAATCCTTGAGCTGGCCGGCGGTTTGCAGGCTGGCCACGGCGAGCAGGATTCCGAGAAAGAAGAGCACCGAAGGGGTGTCGATTTTGCGGATGACACCGAGTATTCCCAACTCGTTGCGCACGGCGTCGGACTTCTTGCGGTGCAGCAGGTCGGTGACCACCCACAGCACGGCCAAGCTGAGCATCATGCCCATGAACGGAGGGAGGTGCGTGACGGTCTTGAAAATTGGAACAAAAAGAAGTCCCCCGACGCCGAAGGCCAGGGCCAATGTTTTTTCGCGCTGGGTTATGTGACCCGACCCTTCGTTGTCGGCAACGGCGGGTCGTTCGATCTGTCCTTTGAGGGTAAAGCTCAGGTACACGAGGGGGGCGAGCAGGACGGCAACGGACGGCAAAAAGATGTAGGTCATGAGGGTGCCCGTTGAGACGTATCCGCCGATCCACAGCATGGTGGTCGTCACGTCGCCAATGGGGCTCCAGGCGCCGCCGGCGTTCGCGGCGATGACGACGATTCCGCCAAAAATCCAGCGCATTTGCTGGTCGTTCACCAGTTTGCGGACCAGGGATACCATGACGATGGCGGTTGTCAGGTTGTCCAATACCGACGACAAAAAGAAGGTGAGCCAACCGAGGGTCCACAGCAATACCACGGGTTTGGTGGTCCGGATGCGGTCCGTGATGACCGAGAAGCCCTGGTGGGCGTCGACTACCTCGACGATGGTCATGGCGCCCAGCAAAAAGAACAAGATGGAGGCAATTTCGCTGAAGTGCTCCAGGAGCTCGTGTTCGATGAGGTGGATGTCGGCGCCGCCGAGCACGTATACGGACCACAGGATAACCCCCGTGAGCAGGGCCGATGCGGCCTTGTCGATTTTAATGCTGTGCTCAAAGGCGATGGCCGCGTAGCCAAGCACAAAAAGGGCAATCATCAGGGTGTACATAGGTCTAGGAATGTAGTTTAGTGGACCTAAGGTAGGTGCTTCAGGTTAATTCTGCGGTTGATTCAGGTTAGGTTTTTGGTTCCCCCGTACACGACGCCGTCGCATCCGTCGGCCTGGCCACCGGCATAGGAGCGCAGGACATTGGGTTCGCCGATCAGCCGCAGTAGGCCCAAGTAGGCAAAGGCCAGGGCCTCCTTGGATTCTAGAACCTCGCGGGATGCGACCTGCCACGTCCATTCGGGCGCATGCTGGCTAATCCTGCGGATCAGGTCGCTGTTCCAGGCGCCGCCGCCGCTCAGCAGCGCGGTACCGTGGGAAGCCTTGGCCACTCGAAGGCCCTGGGCGATACTCCACGCAATGTGCTCGGAGGCCGTGGCCAAGGCATCGGTGGGTTTCGGTGGGCGGATGGCGTTGAAGGCAGGCCAGAATTCCCGTTCCATCCATTCGCGTCCCAGGCTTTTGGGGAAGGGCGCCGAGTAGTAGGGGAGGCGGCAGATGGGTTGGAGCGCGGAACCCGCAACCTGGCCGGTGGCGGCGTACTTGCCCTCGGGGTCGTACTCGAGTCCGAGTTCGGCGGCCAAGGGGTTGAGGAGGCCGTTGCAGGGGCCAAGGTCGCCGGCGCGGCGCAGGCCTTCGGAATCCGTCCACGAGGCATTGGAAAATCCGCCCAGGTTGAGGCAGACGGCGAAGTCGGCGAAGAGGTCGCGATCGGCTAAAGGAACGAGGGGCGCGCCCTGGCCGCCGCGGGCCACGCTTGCGCTCCGAAAGTCGCCAACCACCGGAATGGGGCTCGAATCAAAAACCGAGGCTTCGTGGCCAATTTGCGCGGTGATGCCGCGAGCGGGATCGTGTTCCACGGTATGGCCGTGGTGGGCAACGGCCTGGGCGCCGAAGGCGTGGCGGCGGTCAAAATCGATCCATTGATCGCGGCACCACGCGGCAAAATCGAGGCTGGTTTGGGCGCGGACCGCTCCGCGTTCGCGGTAGGCCTTCGTTAGGCGTTCGGGCCATGGGGTTCCGCGGTAGGAAACGGTTTCAAAGGCCAAAATGGCCGCGGACCACCGTCCGTTTTGGAAGCGGAATTCCGCCCCGCAGAGGTCGAGGCCGTCGAGGGACGTGCCGGACATGACGCCGAGCACGCGGAAGGGGCCGTTTTGGGTCCAAATTGGGTGATGCACCGAACAAAGGTGGGGCCTGCGCGTGTTATTTTTGCGTCCTCAACCTTTGACATCATGCATTTTCAGCTTACCGAGGAACACCTCATGATCCAGCAGGCTGCCCGCGACTTTGCGCGCGCGGAACTGCTTTCCGGCGTAATCGAGCGCGACGACCACCAAAAGTTTCCGGCGGATGCCGTTCGCAAAATGGGCGAACTCGGCTTTATGGGCATGATGGTGTCGCCGGAGTACCAGGGCAGCGGAATGGATACGATTTCCTATGTGCTGGCCATGGAAGAAATTTCAAAGATTGACGCTTCGGCGTCGGTCGCCATGAGCGTCAACAATTCCCTGGTTTGCTGGGGACTCGAGAAGTTTGGCACGCCCGAACAAAAGGAAAAATACCTCAAGCCCCTGGCGTCGGGCCAGATCATTGGCGCCTTTTGCTTGAGCGAGCCCGAGGCCGGTTCCGATGCGACCTCGCAGAAGACCACCGCCGTGGACATGGGCGACCACTACCTGCTCAACGGCACCAAAAACTGGATTACGAACGGCAATTCCGCCAGCGTGTACCTCGTGATTGCGCAAACGGATGTGGCCAAGGGCCACCGCGGAATCAACGCGCTGATTGTCGAGAAGGGCATGCCCGGGTTCATGGTGGGAAAGAAGGAAGACAAGATGGGTATTCGCGGCAGCGACACCCACTCGCTGATGTTTACCGACGTGAAGGTTCCGAAGGAAAACCGCATCGGCGAAGACGGTTTTGGATTCAAGTTCGCGATGAAGACCCTGAGCGGTGGACGCATCGGCATTGCGGCCCAGGCCCTGGGCATCGCGAGCGGCGCCCTCGAGCTCGCTTCGAAGTACGCCACCGAGCGCAAGTCGTTTGGCAAGCCCATCGGCGAGCACCAGGGCGTGGCGTTCAAGCTGGCCGACATGGCGACCAAGGTCGAGGCCGCGCGATTGCTCGTGCTGAAGTCGGCGTGGCTCAAGGACCAAGGCATGCCCTTCGACAAAGAGTCGGCGATGGCCAAGCTCTATGCCTCGGAGGTGGCTATGGAGGTCACGACGGAGGCGGTACAAATTCACGGTGGCTACGGGTTTGTGAAGGAGTACCACGTGGAGCGCCTGATGCGCGACGCCAAGATCACCCAGATTTACGAGGGCACGAGCGAAATCCAACGCATCGTGATTTCGCGGGCGGTGCTCAACGAGGCGGCGGGAATCTAGGTGTTCGTTGTGCGCCGAAGCGCCGAATAAAAAAGGAAAACCCCGGGCGCGAGCCCGGGGTTTCTTTATTGAAGGTAGATTTAGCCGGGAATCACTTCTTGGCGGCTGCCTCTTCTTTGGGTTCCGGCTTCGGGAGTTTGTTGAGGTACTCGGCCAGCTTGGTCGTGTAGTCCAGGGCTTCGCTGCCGTAGAGCACGTTGGTTTCGTAAATCAGCACCAGGTCGATTTCTTCTTCGCCCTTCATGGCTTCAATGGCCTTGTCGACCTGTTCCTTGACGGTTTCGTTGATGGCCAGCTCCATTTGCTGCAGTTCGCCGCCCTTTTGCTGCTCGAGCATCTGGTAGGTGTTCTGAATGCGCTGAAAATCCATTTGGGCTCGCTCGAGTTCCACCTTGCTCAGGCTGGGAGCGGCACGCTGCAGCACGTCGTACTCGGCCTGCAGGTTTTGCTGCCCGCGCACGAGTTCGGCCTCGGCCTTTTTGGCGGCGTCTTCGTACTTCGCCGACATTTCTTTGTGGTACTCGTACAGGTTGACGAGGCTGTCGAGCCGCACGTAGACGATGCGCGCACCGCCTTCGCTCACCGGCGCGGAACCGTTAGACTGGCACGAAACAGCGCCAAGGGCCAGCAGGGCCGCGGCAGATAGGGCAATGATTTTTTTCATGGCGGTGAAGGTAGGATTAAAAATGTTCGGCTGCCACGCGGTCGATGAGTGAATCGTCGGCCAGTGCGGGCAGGGTGACGCGAAGCCCGGAACTGCGCTCGAGTTCGCGGCGAATGGCCGTGAGGGCCTCGGCGTTCCGCGCCCAGGCACGGCGGGCAATCCCGTTGTTTACGTCGTAAAACAGCATGCGTTCGAGCTTGGTATCGGCTTCGGCGCTGCCGTCGAGCAGCATGCCAAACCCGCCGTTGATGACCTCGCCCCAGCCCACGCCGCCGCCGTTGTGCAGCGAAACCCAGGTTGCGCCGCGAAAGCTGTCGCCGATGGCGTTGTGAACGGCCATGTCGGCGGTGAAGCGCGACCCGTCGTAAATGTTGGAGGTTTCGCGGTAGGGCGAATCGGTGCCGCTTACGTCGTGGTGGTCGCGTCCGAGGACCACGGGACCCAGCTCGCCCCGGCCAATGGCTTGGTTGAAGGCTCGGGCGATGGCGATGCGGCCCACGCTGTCGGCGTAGAGGATTCGCGCCTGCGAGCCCACCACCAGGCGGTTTTGCTCGGCCTGCTCGATCCAGCGAAGGTTGTCTTCCATCTGCAGGCGGATGTCGTCGGGCGCTGCTGCGGCCAGGGCGCGAAGCACGTCGGCGGCGATGCGGTCGGTGGCGCGCAGGTCGTCGGCGGAACCGCTGGCGCAGACCCAGCGGAACGGGCCAAATCCGTAATCGAAGCACATGGGCCCGAGGATGTCCTGAACGTAGCTCGGGTAGCTGAAGTCGAGGCCGTTCTCGGCCAGTACTTCGGCGCCGGCCCGGCTGGATTCGAGCAAAAACGCGTTGCCGTAGTCAAAAAAGTACATGCCGCGGGCGTGCAGCGTGTTGACGGCCGCGACGTGGCGACGCAAGGTGGCCTGGACTTCGGTGCGGAATCGCTCCGGATTTTCGGCCATCAGTCGGTTGGATTCTTCGTAGCTGAAGCCTTGCGGGTAGTAGCCTCCCGCCCAGGGGTTGTGCAGCGACGTTTGGTCCGATCCCAGGTCCACGTGGACGTTGCGGGCGACGAGGCGCTCCCACAGGTCCACGGTGTTGCCGACAAAGGCGATGGACGTGTTGCCCTGTACCGCTTGGGCGGCCAGCGCGAGGTCGATGGCTTCGTCGGCCGAGTAGGTCAGGCGGTCCACCCAGCCTTGGGCGTGTCGCTTTTCGGCGGCGGCGGCGTTGATTTCGCTGGTGATGCTGACCAGCCCCGCGATCGAGGCCGCTTTGGGCTGCGCGCCGCTCATTCCGCCCAGTCCGGCGGTGACGAAGAGCTTGCCCTCGAGCGGACCCTTGGTGAACTTGCGCGCCGCGTTCATGACGGTGATCGTGGTTCCGTGCACGATGCCCTGGGGGCCGATGTACATGTAGCTGCCGGCGGTCATTTGGCCGTACTGGCTGACGCCCAGCGCATTAAACTTCTCCCAGTCGTCGGGCTTCGAG
>JACCDI010780740.1_pt1 | contig 33805 bp, 25 predicted proteins | sample 7442791 | NCBI WGS metagenome assembly JACCDI01 (sample SAMN15323434, study PRJNA562643) | freshwater metagenome | isolation source: river surface water | place: USA:Blue River Watershed | collected 2017-08-15 | reverse complement strand
TAATAAATAATTGAATAAAATCAATAATAAATAATTGAATAATATCAATAATAAATGATTTAATTTACTTATTGAATAAAATCAATAATAAATAATTGAATAATATCAATAATAAATGATTTAATTTACTTATTGAATAAAATCAATAATAAGATAATTATATAAAATTCAAGTAAAAAATAATTAAATATAGTAAAATATGTATACTATAGGTTGCAAAAATAGAATATTAATGTCCATTATATATGAGGAATACAAATTTTGGAGGTTAAATATGAAAGGAATAACACATCAAGAGTTATATAAAAGTTTATCAAAACTTGAAAATATATCTCAAGATAAAGCAAAAAAAATTATGAATACACTATTAGATATACTTAAAGAAAATATAGAAAATGGAAATTCAATAAACTTAAAAGGTATTGGTACTTTCAGTGTTATTGAAAAAGAACCAAGAGAAGCATATGACCATTTTAGAAATACAAAGACTAAAGTACCTAAAAGAAGATATTTAAAGTTTAAAACTTCATCAAATATAAAAAAATATTTTTCAGATGAATCTAGATTATAATGGCTTTTGAAAAAAAAATTTTTGCAACAAAAAAAGAATTGAAGTTGGCTTTAATAAATTTCTTTGTAGATGAAAGTGGTAGAAAAGTAAGTAAATACAAACTAAGAAAAGATAAAGAATTTTTAAGAGCAATAAAATATAAAGGTGTATTATTATCTAGTGGTACTATAAGTAATTACTGTAAGTCATTAGAAAATATAGAACCAGTGGGTATTATTAATGAACAATTTCTTTTTGACTACCATAAAAATATCACTAAAAGAATATCTCAAGAAACTACATTTGAACAATTTAGTAAAAATAAACTGGCTCAAGGAAAAGGTTTTATGTCAGATAGAAGTAGATATTTAATGATAGCAGAAAAATATTTAGGTATATACCCTGATTTTAGCCACTATGAAGATACAGTTATTAAGAAATACTTAATAACTATGTTGGGAAAAGATGAGTTTGATAAAATTCTTTTAGAGGTATAACAATATGTCAAAAAACATTAGAAATATGTCAAAAGAAGAACTAATTAATGAATATCAGAAAATGTCTGATTTAATTTTACAACAAAGTCAGAAATTAAATACACTAACTGAAACTATTTTATTAAAAGACCAAACAATAGTTGATTTAAAAACTAAAATAGATAATATTGAAAAATTAAATAATCAATTATTAACAGGAGAAGATATAAAAAAGGTTATTTTAAGAGAGTATGCTAGAGAGAAATCTTTACTAAGTATATTTCATGAATTATCAAAAGTAAATAGCAATGTAACTTTGGAAGTTATAAAAGATATAATAACTAACATTGATAAATTACCTAATGATTTATTACAATATTTTAAAGAAGAAAGTTCTTTTTATCAGAAAAATAAAAATTTATTTTCAGAGGATTTTAAGAAAAATATGTTGGAAAATGAATTAGAAGATGTATCTATGAAAATAAGTATGTTGCTTGATAAATTCATATCTCAAAAAGATTTAGATGATGAAAATTCTAAAGTATTATTTAAATTATTGGATAAATATGGAATGGTAACAAAACAAAGAATAGAAATAACTAAACAAATGGAATTTAAAAATCTCTACACAAGTCAAATAGAAAATAAAGGAAGTACTCAAGTACAAAATATATTTACAAATATAGGTAATATATTTAATATTTCTGAATTAGACACTCCTACAAGTATAATAGGAATAGCAGAAGAGGTAGAGAATTATGGAAAATAATTTAATAGTAGATGACAATAGTAAATTTATATTTACTAGGCAAGGGGAATGGTTAATCCCAATAGGTAAAAATTTTGATGTAGAAACAGGTAATTTTGAGACTTTATTAAATAACTCATACATGAAAATATTTATAGAGTATGTAATCAAATCTAGACAAGAGATAGACCCTGTAACTAATGAAGTCATATCAAAACCACTTTATCCTTATCAATGGGTGGCATGTTTATTGCCTATAATTTCAGTATTTGAAGAAAAGGGAGAAAAAATACTAGAAGCATTTTCCAGACAATCAGGTAAATCAGAAAGTATAAAAGTTTGGTTACCTTTTATTTTATTATTCACCCGTAAATTTTTAAAAATAAAACATAAAACATTTACAGGTATTTTAGGCTCATATAAGCAATATACAATAAATAAATTAAGACAAGAAGTAATTCCTTACATATATAATGGAATTAAAGTATTTAATGAAATTTATCCTACAACACCTTTAGAAGTTGAAGTAGATAATCAAAATAAAATAGAGTTAAAGATGGTAAGAGGGGACACTAAATTTGATTATTCAAATTGTTATTTTATAACTTTAGGGGTAGTCCAAGATTCACTATCATCTCATATTACTGTAATAGATGAATCAGGGTTATGTAAAGCAGATATTTTTAATTCCTCAATTTCACCTTTTTCAGTATCAACTGGAGGGACACAAGTATTTATAGGTGTGCCTAGTAATGACCCTACCTCGTTAATTCAACAAAGGTTTGAAAACGAGGGTATAGTAAAATTATTATATGATTGGACTAAGTGTTATACTTTAATGTCTTTAATATCAAAACATGATGCAGATGTTTTTAAAAAAGCAGTATTAAGTGAAATAGATTCAACAGGTGGACATAGAGCAATAAATAATAGACAGAATTATTACATGGAATTTTCTGCTACAACTGGAAGGTTTCTATCTCAAAAAATTATTGAAGAACATAATATGTTTTGTTTAACTGATTTATCTTTAAAATATAAAGATATAAATTCTCAGCATATAAATACTAGAGAGTATAAAGTTGGGAGTGCTGATATATCTGCTTCTGCAAAAGGAGATTATTTTGTATTATCATCTGGAATGTCTTATTTTGATGATACTACAGGTAGATATATAACAGAAGTAAAAGATATATATACAATAAATAAAAATCAAGATAGATATACAGCAATTCAAAAAGCACATATTATATGTGATTACATTATAAATAATCAATTAGATGTATTTATTATAGATGCTACATCTCAACAATTGCATTTTGTTCAAGTATTAAGGGAAACAATGCTAAAGAAAGATATACCTACTTTATTAATTCCTTTTAGATACACTAATCAATCTAAAAGAGAACTCTTTTCAAGATGGGAGGATGCTTTATATTCTAACACTTGTAAACTCCCCATAGTAACTACCTCATGGGAGACTAAGAAATTATTTGAAGAAATGATAGATTTAATAAAAGAAGTAAAAGAAGGAGGGCTTACTTATCATGCACCTGATACATCAGATGCTAGTGATGACCATTGCAATGCTATTGCTTTATTGAATAGAGCATTATCCTATAGGGATAAGGCTATGGCAGAACAGGAGACTTTTGATGATGGAGGTACTAGAGAATGGTTACCTCATAAAGCAAGATATATAGAGATTATGAATTTAAAAAATAATCCAAAGAAAACAAGAAAAGTTGTAAACTTGTTATATGTTTAAAAGAAGAGAGGAGGATTTTATATTAGTAAATATTTAAGTGAGAATTTTTCATATAGTAATAATACAAAAATATATTCTAAATATGGTACTAAGATTGGTGGCACATGGAGAAGTGTTGAGAGGTATCTTTATAATGAGGATATGTTTTTCAGATTTATAGAATTAAATGTTGTAAATGATTTTTTAATAGGAAATGTGTTTGAACATTATAAAAAGTTTTTCCTAAAAGACACAGAAGTTAAGTGTGTTGGAGATGTTGAAGATATACATAGAAAAATGTTAGTATATTTAAATTATATGAAAATTGTAACAGAGGATATTGCTTTAATGTGTCCTGTTCCTGATACTTTTGACATAACTCAAGGTTTAACAACAACTCAACTAAGTTATTTAACAAAGTTATTGAAATATTTAGAATGGCAACAAGAATTTTCTAGTATTGTTAGAGAACTTGAGATAAAAGGAGATGTATTTTATCAAATTTACGAAGAAAATGGTATACATAGATATGAAAAATTAGATACATTAAAAATGAAAGAGATTTATTATGAAAAAAATAAGCCGTCTCATTACATATATGAATTTGAAGATTATATAAATAAATTTGATGCTAACTTAGGTAAAATGGATACTGAAGTTGTATTAAAGAAAGTTATATTTACTGAAGGTGGGTATTATCTTTTTGATGGTATAGAAGAAACACCTAAATTTTTCAGAAATAGTGAACTTATGGGAGACATGATTCCTATAATACATATTAAAAGTATTGAACAAAGAGAAGATTCTTATTTCTCTAAAGTTCCTGCTAGTGAATACATAGACCCTATATTGTATTTAATGGTTATTGATACAGATAGAAGGGCAACGAATAGACAGGCAGGGTTTCCTAGAATATTTGTGGTGAATGGGGAAATTGATGACAATTCTAGTTTTGATGCTGGTGGAGTAGTTTATGTTAATTCTTTAAAAGACTACACAACAGCAGTACAACCTGAAATCATGATTAAATCAATTGAGATAACAAATTCTTTGAGTTCTCTTAAACAAGAATTAGAATATGTATCTGATTGGTTACATAGAGCAGTAGGTTTAATACCTCCTACTTTGCAAGTTAGAATGTCCAGTTCAGATAGTTCTAAAGCAATTGCTCAATTTAGAATAAAACAAGAAGTTAAAAATAAAAAATATATGCAAAATGTAAGAGATTCATTCTCTTCTTTTTTTATGTTAAAATTGAAAGAAAATTTTAAGAAAGTAAAAGTAGAAAATGTTTATTTAGAAATACCTAAATTATTGACAACTACTAGTGCATTTGATAAAAATTTATTAATTGCTCAAGAAATGGGTATGGGTATGACTACTATAAATAATGAGTTACAAAAACAAGGACTAAATGAACAAGAAATTAAAAAACATTTAGAAAATGTTACAAATGAGGTATATCAGGCATCTGGTAAAGATGTATCTGTAACTCAATCAGTATCACAAGATAATAATAATTTATCTAGCACAGAAGTAACACAAGTTGATAACAAGGTTAAACAATAATTGGAGGATATATGAAAGAGAATATTAAAATATTTTTAAGAGATAAAGATATTGTAAAGGAGGAAGAAACTTCTATAAAAGAAGATGAAGTACCTACAGAGGATAAAGATAATAAAAAATCAAATGAAACTAGACCTACTAAGAATGCAAAAAAATCTGAAAAAAATGAAAATTCTGAAATTAAAATGACACAAGAAGAATATTCAGAATATTTAGAATTAAAAAATGCAGTAAAACAAAAAGATAATATTATATCTAATTTAAATGGTCAAATAAAAAAAATGGAATTGAATTTAGATAATATAAATCAGTATGTTGAAACTGAAAAGAAAGAAAAACAAATATTAGTAAAAACAAATGAATTAACTAATTATACTAATAATTTGTATGATGAAAAACCTTACTTAAAAGAATCTGTTCAAAAGTATGTAAGTAAGAAAAATATAGAAGATATAGAAATAAAAGATATAGAAGATTATGTAGAATCTATAGATGATGCTTTAAAGGAATCATCTACAAATAAAAAATTTATTAATAAGGGAGTTGCTATTAGTAACATTACAAATACAACTAATAAAGTAAGTAATGTAAATGATAATAAAAGTGATAAAATTGTAGATAAATTTTTTAGAGATTTAGGGTTAAAAAAAAATTAAAAAATAAAGGAGTATAAAATGAGATTAGAAGTTACTAAATTAGTAATAACAGGATTGAAACCAAAATCATCGAAACTACAAGAAACAGTATTCACAGATGATAGAGGTGGGTATTTTCCTGATGATTCTTACGGAAGAGATGGTATCGCTTGTGGTAAGATAGTTGCAATCGGATTAGGAACTAAATTTAATGATGAGGATAGTAGAACATTATTTATTGCAGATAATATTAAATTGGCAGTTGGTTCAGGAGATGCAACAGAGGGTTCTTATCCTTATGGTATAGTGTATCATTCTTCTATACCTGATTGGAGAGATGCTGGAGATATAGGGGATTTACATGTATTGAGACCAAAGAAATTTGGAGAGAGAGACCAGTTACCTGAAATAAGACATGGTGTCTTTTATGTACAAGGGTATGATGCAAGTGGTAATAAAGTACAATTTCCTTTTGAGAAAGAAGATATTGATAAAAGAATATATTTAGGATTAAATGGAGATATTACAGCAGTTAAACCTAAATCTGGATATAATAAACCTATTGGAAGAGTGGATTCACAAAACACAATAATATTTGATGTAGAGAATAGATATTTTGCAACAAAGCAAACTGATATAGTTTTAAATTAAAAATTACAAAAAAGGAGTTTAAAAATAATGAAAGAAAATAAAAAAATAGTTTTAAGAGATACAATGTATAATGTAGGTTCTTATTTTGCAGGAGACAATGCCCTTAGCCAACATGACCAAAATTTCGACTTTGTGGATTTTAGAGATGGGTTGGCTAGGATAATTATGAATATTAATGCTCCTGACATGGTCTCACAAAGATGGATTACATTTTTTGATAAAATCTCAAGAACTTTAGAATGTACTTTAACATTTACAGAAAAATTTACATTAGGATATGTAGTACCATTCAAAGAAGCCTCTACATATGGTAATCCTGATGCAGTTAGAGGGGAAACTTTCAACTGGACAATGAGTATGAGAGCATATGAAACAAAAGTATGGGATATAAGCCCATCTGATGTAAAGAAAACTAGAAAATCTTATGTAGATGGTGAAGCAAGACTTATGAGATTATTTTTAGAGAATTTAAAAAGAGCATTAGATAGTTATTTTAAAACATTTATACCTGCTTTATATAAAAAAGCACTATTTGATGTACCTGCTTCAGGGGGTACTTATGCTAGTAATTTTGGGTTACTTCATAATACTCAAGTTCCAGAGGGTATGCTTGTAAATTATGACCCTACAGCACCAGTAGGAAGTCCTGATTCTAATATTAGAAATCATTTTATTCAAATTTCTAATCCAGTTTTAGCCATACAACCACATGATTTAGATTATATTAAAAATTATTTATTATCATATAAAGAAAATGAAAGTGAACAAATTATAGGTTTAATGCACGAGTCAGATATTAGACAATTAGAGTCTTATTTTAAAGACCCTGTAAGAATTGATAATATTCTAGAAACAGGTATGCTTTCTAAAAGATTCTCAGGTATTGAAGTAATTGAAGCAGATGACTTATTACCTAAAGGGTTTGCTTTCTTTACAACAGCAACTAAATTAAATCCTTTATTCTCTAAGTTACAACATACAGACCCACAATATCAAGGAATAAATTTTGATTGGGGTGGAACAGAATTATTTACTTGGGAAAGTGTTTCTGAAGGTAACTTTACAGAGTTGAAATTAGCAGTAGGAGATACTGAGGTGTATGTTACAGGTAGATTCAAAGGTTTATTTGTAGATACTAAAGATAGAACAGGTGAATTAACAGGTCCTTCTCAAACAATAGACTCAGAACCTGTTGCAATGTTAGATGAAGTAAAATCAATATTAAAAAGAAAATCAGACCAAGAGTACTTAAAACTTGATTACAAATTAGGTCAATAATAATTAGAAAGGGGTAATATAAAATACCCCTTTTAATATATTTTATAAGGAGTAAAAATGGATAATTTAAAAAAAATAGAAGAATTAATACAAGAGTTAAATAACAATCCTATTAGATTACAGGCAGTACTAAATCAAACAAGAGTTAGGGTTGGTGTAATACCTGAAAAGAATTTTGATGTAGCCTCTTTATTAGTACAATTAGAAATATTAAAAGTTTTAGAAAATATTAATAATAAAGTACAAACATTAGAAAATAAAAGTATAAAGAGTGAAGTAGAAAATGAAACATCAGAAGAAAAACCTAAACTAAAAAAACCTGCAAAGTAGATTGGAGGTAAGTAATGTCTTGTGATTTAATAAAGATACAAGAGGATATAGATTATTGGGAAGAAATAAGGAAAGATGCTATGGACCAGTTAGCATTTCTAACCAAAGAAAGTTTATTTTTTAAAAAGTCTCAAAATGGTGAAGATTCTGTAGAAGTTCAAGATATTGATAAATCTATTACAAGTGTTAATTCTATCTTAAATTTAGCACAAGATAAGTTAGATACTTTAAATAAGTTAAAAAATGATTGCTCTTGTGGAACTAAGAAGCAAACACACTTAGGTAGATGGGGGTATGGATATTAGTATGATAAAAAATGACAAGATATTTGATAAATACCATAAAATTGGTATGAATATGTTATTTAAAGATGTGCATAAAAAAATAAACATTGTTGTGGGTGTTAAATCTGACAACACTGAATATTTAGTTCCTTGTATTATATCTAGGAATAGAAGAACACAAGAGTCCTATAAAGATAACACACAAGATATGGATAAATATTTAATAAAAATTAAAATGGAAGATATTAAATTTGCTAAATCAATTACCACTACTAAAATTCCAATTCAAATAAATAAAATTGATTATATAAAATATTCAGGTACTTCTTATGACATATATAGAGATACAATAAATAATCAAACTCAGGATTTATTAATATTAGAAATTACTAATTTTAAGTGGTGATTTTATGACTGTTGAAGAATTTGCACAAAGAATACAAAATTTAAAAAATTTTACAACATTTTCATTAATGTTTAGAGGAGAATTAGATGATATATTTGCTAGTATTTTATACTATTTGGCTAATGAGCAAATTACAGATACAGCACAAGCAAGATTTGTGTTTGCAGATGCTATTGCTGAATTAGGGTCTCCCCTTTATGGATTAGTACATCAAGAAGTTTACAATTTATGGGGAGATTATTCAACTACTAGAGGAATACATGAGGGTGAATATAATTTGACAGTAAATGCTCTAAGTTATAATTTTTCTACAACAGATAAAGGAATACTTTTACAAAATAGTAATAAATCACCTAATAAGGAATTAAATTTTAGAGAAAAAAAATATAAAGGAATACTTGGTAATGGATATCAAAAGTTCTATGTAGAACGAATTTTAAGGGTAGTTAGAGGAACTTTAAGGGGAGAGGATATTAGTAGTATGCCTATTCTTATAAAATCTCTTAAAACCTTAAATAAAAAAGTTAAGAACTATCTTAAAGGAGGTATCACAACGTGATACTAAATAAAGAATTAGAAGAAATGTTAAAAGTTTATATAGATAATAATTTACAAGAATTAAAAACTAAATTTCCTACTATTGTAAATTATAATATTCAAGATAACAAATATAACACAGATAATGAAGATAACTCAGATGTCTTTTCTATTGAAAGTATAGGTGATACAGGATTAATATATTTATCAAATTTAAAAAATAAATCTATATTTTATTCTATATCAAAAATCATAGTAAACTATGAAAACCAGATAAATGTAAGTGTTGTAGATACTAATACTTTACAAATAGAAGATTTAAATGAGTTAGATTTATTAAATGTAGGAGATATTGTTTCAATTGAAGGTGTAATTAATGATAATGTATATATTATTGTAGAAGTAGAGAGTAGTGTTGATAGTAATAAATATATAAGTTCTACTCATATGACTACAAATTTTTATACAAATATTTTAGTAGGCAGTAACAAATATTTAGATAATAAAGAAAATTATTTACTTATTTTAAAGGAAATAACAAAACTTTTTAATTTTAATTCACTTCAGTTAAAAAAAGATTGTGCAAATATAAATTTTTTAGTAAGTTATAAAACAAATAAAAATAATGTAGATAATTTGAATAATCAAGTAGATTATATATTATTAACTTTAACATTAAGAGAAAATAAAAATTATTAAAAGGAGAAAAAACAAATGATTAGTAGAGGTATAAGTTTAGTAAACTCGAGTAACTCAGTAGCATATTTAACATTTTTGGCATATAACCATGCTACAAAAAGAATTGCATTAAATCACATAGATTTAAATACTATGAGTCCAGTACAAGGTATACCCTTGGAACCATTATTCTCAAGAAAATTTGAGTATACTAAGCAATATGATGGTGGAAAAAGATACATAGGAGAAACTCAAGGTAATGAGATGGTTGAAGATTTCAATATAGGTGTTACTATTGATGTTGACATGAGTATGGTGGAAAAAGGAATTGACACTTATAGAGAAAGAACAAGTAGAAGTAAGTTAGAAAATATTTTAAATGGTGGATTGTATCTAAATGGTCAAGATACTTATAAAGTATTAGGTATTGCAGGGAATGTAAACTTTGAATCTGTTATGACAGGTAAAAATGTTAATAGACATTGGCAATATTTAACTTATAGAGAAAATGCTTTCTTAAAAGATGGTACTTCTTATGAGAAAGATGACCTAAAAGTTAAAGTTATAAAAAACTCTTTGTTATCTACTTATAATTTATCTACATTAGGTATGATTATAGAGTGGCACATAGCAACAGGGTCAGGAGAAACTCAAATAGTTAGATTTCCATTGGTAGGGTTTAATCAGTTAAAATTAAATATTGATTCAGAGAAAAATACATTAGGAGTTAATTTACAAATTAAATCAGATGCTATCCAAACAGGAGATTTATTTGTAAATGGTGGGTCAGAAGAAGGTCTATATTGGAATACTGTAAAAGCAGTAGAATTTTATACTGGAACACCTACAATCCCAGCAAGTTTTACAGCAGGTGCTAATTACTTACTAATAGAAAAAACAACAGGAGAAGTTAGATTTATAAAAGATGTGGCAGGAACATTGACAGATGTATCAGATACAACTATAATGGATTTAGGAACAGTTTTTTATGTACAAAAATATGATACAGGTGCAACAGCAGGTGGAGGAGTAGGTTTCTGTGATGCAGATAGTATAGTAGAAAAAACACCAAAATTTGTTGCTGTAGGTAAATTTGACTGTGTTAATAAAAAATCTTTTGCAGTTCAATGGCAATTAGATGAGGAAGCAGTTCCTACTGATAAAACAGTATTTTTATTAGATGTTTTAGGATATAATGGTGAAAAAGGGCAATTCACACTATATGATTCAGAGAATTTATAGTGTATAAGGGTAGATATTTCTCTACCCTTATTTTTTTATATTTTTGGGAATAAATATTTTTAGGAGGAAATAAAATGAGTAAAATAAGAATAAAATTAGATGGATTAAAAAGTCAAAAGAAAACTGGTATTGCCAAACTTTACTTTGGAGATGATGTACTTGAAATACCTTTATCATTAAAAGATGATAGAAAAACTAGACAGGTAGTAAGATTACAAGACCATAAATATTTAACAAGATTAACAGAAGAAGGTAAATTCACTACTACTAAGTTAGTAAAATTAAGTCAGTTAAAACCTGAATATAGAGAAGTAATAATTCAATCAGAAGGGTTTAATGCAGACCATAATAGTTTTATAAAATTATATGATGAGAATGTATTGGATATAGTAGCAGATGATAGAAATGTAATGCAAAATGCAGTATTATCTATAATAAATATAGACTTTGATTATATTGTAGATGAGGAAAAAGGTTTAAGATTTATAGATTATTTAAATAGTCAATTTTTAGAAGAAATAACAGAAAAATTTAAAACACCTTTATTATCAAATGATTACTATAAAATAGCAGAACTATTATTTGAAGTAGGTATACTTTCAAATGAATCTATTATGGAATTAAATCTTTATATAACTTCATTAAAAAGAAATACTTCATACGATATAGAAAAATGGAGAATTGAAGCAAGATTGATGGATTTAAATGAAGAAGATTATATAAAATATAAAACAGAAGAGGAAGAGTTAAGAAAAGAATTTGATAAAAGTAATTCAGATACATTAGAAGATGGTGAAGTTGAAATAGTAGATGAAGTAGTAGATATTTTACCTAAATCAACTACTAAGAAGGCTAAAGTAGGGAAAAATAAACATGAGGCATGATACTAAATGGGAAGATTTATCTTCCCTTGACCTTAAAGAAAGATTAATAATACATATTCCTAAGATAGATGTACAATTACCTATTTTAGTTACACTATCTAGTATAAAATACAAAGAAGTGTCTTATGATTTGAAAGTAGAGGGTGTAACTTTACCTGAGGTAAATAATATGCTTTTAGAAGAGGGCATGAGAAAATCTATTGATGTTATATTTGATAGTGTAGAATGGAATGCAGTAGATTTTGAAGGACTTATTGTAAGTATGTTTGGAGGGGATTTTTTAAAAAATATTGAAAATACCTGTAATATAGAAGGATTCTTTGATTATTACCTTTATGATAAAAGCATAGAAAATATGAGAGACCGAGTATTATATAATTTAAAAGAAATGATTTTTGACACTATGTCAAATGACAGAGATTTTGAATTTCATATTTATAATTCAGTTAATAAGATTAGAGAGGTACAAACTAAAATTATAAGAGAGTTTAATAATATAACTGATAAGATTCTAACACCTGAAAAAGATGTAGTTTTTTTTAATACTTCTTTTTTAGTAATGTGTAAAGTTGCAATAACTAGGGGTCTAGTTATATTTCCAGAAAATAATAATACTAGTGCAGTTGAATTGTCTTATAGAGAAATAAGAATAAGAATGATGTTTGAAAGTGCAGAAGCACAAATAAATGCTAATAAAATGGTAAAATTTGCACCTTTAATGAGAGGTGGAATGATTTAATTTAATAAAAAGAAGGAGAATTAAATGGATGAAAGATTAGATTTTGGTCTTAATTTTGGGATTGATATTAGTAAATTAGAAAAACTATCTAAAGAGATTTTGGAATTAAAAAAAGTATTAAATGATGTTATGAATACTTCAAATAAAAGTATAAATAATAATTTAATTTCAGAGATAGAGAAAGTAGAGAAGAGATATAATAAATTTTTATCTGAGTTCTCTAAAACTGGTAACACTAATGTTAGTTTATTAACTCCTACTATTCAAGATTTAAAAAAATTACAAAAAGAGATGAATCAAACTTTTAAAAATTCTCCTGCTGTAAAAGAGTACCAACAATTATCTTCTATGATTGAACAAAATACTAATAAATTAAAGCAATTTAAAGATGTTCAGTTATCTTTAAAAGATTCTAAAGGTTCTTTTATGAGTATGGGAAATGCAATAAAAGAAGTAGATGGTCTAAAAGAAAAGTTAAAACAATTAAAGGATGCTAAAAATAATTTATATAAAAATTCTAGTGATAAATCTACATATAAAGTTGATACTAAAGAATACCAAGAATTACTGAAAATAAAACAAAGAATTAAAGATATAGAATCTGCTACCCCTAAGGATTATAATTTTAAAGAAACATTTAAAAATTTCAAAAATTTAAGAGTAGAAGTAGAAAATTATGAAAAAGTTATTAATAGATTAGGAAAAAAGGCTAGTAGTTTTGTGAATACGAATAAAGATGTACAACAATATAGAAATTTACAAAATGCTTTAAAAGATGTTCAAAGGGAACAAGATAAAATTGGAAATACTTCTAATGTAACTAGAGGATTAAACAATAATTCTAGTTCTGTTAATAGATTGACTAAAGATTATATTACTTTACTTAATACAATGAGTAATACTAAAAACAATCTTAAATCAGTTAATGATACTTTTAAAGGTACTAATGTTAATGGTTTAAATATTCAAACAGACTCATATAAAAATATAACAAATTACTCTCAAAAATTAATTGATTTAGAGTTAAAAAGACAAAAAATAGTGGAGTCAATATCTAAAAGTAATAGAGAAAATTTAAATTATATATCTAAAATGGCTAATATGAATCCTAGAGAATTTGCTCAAAGTATGTCTCAAGGGTCAAACTCTCAAAAAAATCTATTAAAAAATATTGTAGATAATATAAATAGTAATCCTTTTATATCTAACAAAAATACTTCTCAATTAAAATCATTAAAAATTATGGGTTCTATGACTTCAGAGAGTGATATTAAATCTATGGTAGATAGCAAATCTCGTAACATACAACAAAAAATGGTTAAAGATAGAGTATTGAATGATATAAATAGAATTAAAAAACAAATGGAAAGTGTTAGTTATACTACTAGTACTAAAAATGTAGATAGACTAGGCAACATAATAGATAATAGGGTAAACACCTATGATTCTAAAAATAGACCTGAAATATCAAATGCGTATAGAAAATTGTGGGCTGATTTAGATATTGTTACAAGAAAAGTTAATAATAATATAGAAAAAATTGGAACTAAACATAAAGATTTAACTAAATTTGCAAATGAATATAAAAACATTATGAATAATGTAAAATCAAATCCGAATGACTTAATAAATAATAGATACCAGTTGAGAAATTTACTAGATAATTCTCCTAATATAAGTTCATCTCAAAAATGGCTTGCAGAAAGAAATGCTAATAGATTAGATAATCAAATACAATCTAGAATAACAGTTCAACCTAATGGAAATGAACTTAATTCAGACTTTACTTCAAAATTATTTAAAACTATGACTAGTGCATATATGGGATATATGGCATTCCAAAGGGTGGTAAAACCTCAAGATTTATATGACTTTGAAAAACAAACTTATGCTTTCTCAGTTGCTTCAGAGCAAGGTGATACTAAATTGCAATCAGGAATTAAAAGTAGTTTATTAAGAGAGACTACAGGTAAACCATTAGACACAAATAAATTTATATCTGATGTAACAGAAGTTGTAAAAACTGGTAGAAGTTATAATGAGGCTATGATTTTAGTTTCAGGTTCTACAGATTTAGCAGTGGCAAACTTTCAAAGTTTAACAACGGCTACAGAAATATTAAATAATCAATTATTAGCACTAGATTTAGATGTTACAGCAGATAGAGTTCAAAGAATGTCATCAAGAATGCACTCTGCTTTAGTAAATACAGCATTAGATTTCAATGATATAAGCAATGCAGGTAGACAAAGTAATACTGTACTATCTTCATTATCAGAGATGGCAGACCAATTTGGTGTAGGGTCAAAGAATAGAAGTTTTAAGGGGTTAGATGACTATAAGGAGCAATTAGATTACTTAAATTTTGCTATGATGGGGGATTTAAGACAAAAAGGTAAAACTGGAGGACAAGCAGGTACAGTTATAAGAAATATGATGACTAAACTTGTTCAACTAGATAACACAGGTACTAAGAGACTAGATTCAGATTTAGCAAGAGTTGACCCTGCACTATTAAAAGAAATAGGGTTTTCATCATCAAAAGAAATGATGCAATTAATGAGGTCAGATGTATTTTCTGTTTTAGAAGGGTTGTCAAAACTTCAAGATAAAGGGGCATTATCTTTCGCTACTATATCTAAAATGTTTACAGAGAGACATGCTTCTTCTATAAGTGCTTTATTAAGTGATATCGATGGAAATTTAGATAAATTTATTACAACTATAACTACAGGAAAAGATGTAACTAAAGATGCCACTTTTGCAGTTAAAAACTGGGCTTCTCAATTTGATATATTAATGAATAATTATGGTAATTTTAAGAAAATATTGATAAATGGTGGTATATTACCTTCTGTAGGTATGGGTGGACTACAAATTGTTAATGGTGGTCTACAAACTATGAATAAGATTAGTACAAGTACAAATCCTTTAGTTTCGACAGCAGGACAATCTATAAGTCAAGCATTGATAACTACAACAGGATATAATATGTTAAATAGTGTTATAAAGCAACAAGCAGTAAATAAAATTTCAGATGCTTTTTTAATGGCTGAGAACTCTCCTAATGCTAATGTAAATGAGTTAAGAAGCATGAGAGATAGTGCTATGATGAAAGTGTCCTCTGGAAAATTAGTAGATAATTTAAAATATGCAAGTGCTAATGCTAAGACTTTAGCAGGGAATTTAAATGGAGGTGCAACTTCATTAGATAGTGCAATAGGGTCATCTAAAAAACTAGGAGGGTCTCTAAAAGAAATGTCATCCTCTGTTTTTGGACTATCTAAAATATTTCTAGGTATAACGGCTATAAACTTAGCAATAAATGGATATTTAAAACTAAAAGAAATAATGGTAAAAAATGATTCAATAGATAAAGGATTACAAAACGATAAAGAAACAGCAAAAGATTTTGGTAAAGTTTTAGTTAATTTAGAGAAACAAATAAATCAAGTCTATACTCCCCCTAAAAATATAGGAGAGGGGTATTCTAATCTCATTGATGATTATGTATCTAAAAATGTAGAGTTATTAGAAAGTTTAAGAGTTGTTAAAATGACAGCAGATAAAACTTTTAAAACTTTATCAGAAGTTTCTAATGAATATGTTAAGAATAAATACACTGATGTAGAAATTTTATCTAAATCTAATCCTGTTAAAGATGTGTACAATAAATATGATTTAGATTTATCTAATACTATTACAAATAGAAAAGGTTTCAGTAGTCAGACTGTATACCTTGAACACTTACTAGATGATAAAGGTAAAAAATTACTATATGAAAAAGAAGCAGAAATATTAAAAAATTCAAAAACTAATAGTGGAAATGTTGCTCAACAATCATTAAGAAATATAAATAGAAATTTAGGTAAAGATTTACAAACTTCTGGTGGAGAAAATATAAAAGAATTACAAGACATAATAAATAAAGAATTTATAGCAGGTGCTCAAAAAACAGCAAAAGAAATAAAAACTAAAAAATTAGATGAAGTTGAAAGTTTAAAATATACTTCTGCTAATTTATTTTCTAATATAAGTTCTGAGACATTAAATAAAGTATTTCAATATGATGGTAAGAGTGCTAATATTAATGATAAAGATAGTTCTTTTGAGAGAATGAGAAAATTAGTAAGCACTTATTCTACAGTAGATGAGAAAACTGGAGAAAAAAGTTATGATTTTCAGGCTCTATATAGTCAAATAGAAAAATTAGGTTTAAATACTAATGAAAGAAAAATGTTTTTTGATGCTATAAAAGAATCTACTCAAGATTTTATAGCAATAGATGAAGAATATTTGAAACAAATGACAGTTTTAAAGGAAACTAGAGATAATTTACTACAAAATTTAAACAGTTTAAGAGCAACAAATAAAAGAACTATATTAAGTAAACTTGGTATGACTTATACCTTTGATTTTGAAAAGGATAATTTTAAATCTACAGATTTTAATAATAATTCAACTACTAAACAAGCAAATGATTTATTAAAAAAAGAATTAAATACTAGCCCATTTTTAAATAAAGATATAGACAAGGCTATAGAGTATCAAGCACAATTAAAAAGTAATATTCTACAACAATATCAATTACAAGAGAAATTAAATAAAGAAAAAGAAAATTATAATAAGAAAAAATCTGAAATGACTACTCAAGATAGAATAGGTGTAGAGAATGAGATAAAACAATTAGAAGAGTCTTTACAATATGTTACAAGTGCTAGAGGAGAGATTCAAAAGGCTTACCAACTTTCAATATATAATAATGCCTCTATGGAGCAACTATATGATTTAAGAAAGCAAATGACCTCTAATATGACTAAATATTTATATCAAGGTAGTACCTCGTTTGGTAATAAAGGTGGGGATTTATTAAGTGGTTTTTACGAGTTTCGACAAAATAGAAATTATTTTAATAAATATGGAAGAGATTCTTTAAATGCACAAGTTCTAGAAGCAAATAGAAATTTAACTACTAATCAAAGAAAATTCTTAGGAGTTAATAGTTTCAATAATATAACTCCTGAACAGGCTATGGAATTGCAACAAAATTTATTAAATGCTAAATCAAATAATCAAACAAGTTTAATACAAAACGGGCAACAAATTTCAGTGTCAGAAGCAGAAGAGTTAGCATTAAAAATGAGTTCAATTAGTGCAGAACAAATGTCAGTAAGAACTAAAGAATTAGAGTTATTGCAACAAAGAAAATCAATAGAAATTGAAATAGTAAAAATGGAATTAGAAGCAAATAAATTATCTACTCAATATGTTAAATCTGTTGCCTTAGCAAACAATGAGTTTGAACAACAAATGTTTAGTAATTCTAGATATCTTGTAGGAAATGCTACTACACAATTAGAAGATAAAAATAGGTTGTTACAAATGAAAATTGAAGGTCAAACTTTAAAATTGAATGACCAAATAGCACAAACTAAACAAGCAATAAAGGTATCTATTGAAAATGCAATTAAGCAAATAAACGCAATTAAAGAATTAGATAATCAAGTTGAAAATTCAGCAGATAAAATAATAAATGAATTACCTAATAGATTAAGCCCATTCTTTCAACAATTGAGTCAAAATATAAGCAGTATAGCCTCGTTAGGTAATGAATCTTTTGGTAATATAGGTACAACAGGGGTTATAAATGGGTCAAAAAATATAATGGATATTATAGCCTTAGGGGAGACAGATAAAAAGGCTAGCGACCCTAGAGCGTTAGGTAGGTCTGACACAGATACAGGGAATTCTCTTTCTTATGGAGTACTAGGAATGAATACAAGAGGTCCTTCTAGTTCTATGGAGTCTTTTGTAAAATATTATGGTGCAAGTTTAGGGTTACCTACAAATATAGATTTTTATAGAGGTCCTGCAGGTCAAAAGAAATTTAAGGAAGTTGCTAATGCTAATCCTCAAGCAATGTATAAAGCACAAGAGAGTTATTTATATAACCAATATTTTAAAGAAAAAACAGGTACTAATTATCAAGGTTTTGTACAAAAATATTTAAATCAGAGTTTATGGAATAATGAAGGTGTTAAAGCATCTATTATAGACACAGTTATCCAACAAGGTAGAGCAGGGTCTATAAGTTCTATTTTAAAGGGTAATTTTAAACAGTATACAGACCCTAAATCTTTTTTAGATGCTCAAAAGTCATATGAATTAGCAAATTATAAAACAACATTTAAATCTGCACTTGCAGGGGGGTATTATAGTTTAAATGCCCATAAAAATAGATTAAATAAAAGATACAGTAATGCTTATGCGTTAATGGGTAATAATGATACTTCTATGCCAATGATTGCAAATAATGTTATTCCTACTCAACCTGAGAATATACCTTTAAGTAAAAAGGATATAGATGTAGTTAAGAAAATAAAAGAATTAACTCAATCTCAAGCAAATTCAGGTTTAGCAAAAGATGTTAAAACTCTTAGAGTAATGGATAAATATTTAGATATGTACACAAGTTTTACATCAAAAGGTGATACAAAAATAGATGCTTTAAATAAAGTAAGAAGTCAGTTAGAAAAAGATGCTTTATCTTTCAAAGATAATGATATAAATATGTCATCAATTGTAGATGTATTTGAGCAAGTTTATTCTACTGTAACAGACCAATTACAAGGAGTACAAGAGCAATTAGTAGAAAGAAAGAAAGCATTTTTAGAAGCAGTAAATTCATTTTCATATGTATTAAATGAAAATACAACAACATTGCAATCTTTAGAAAGAAAGAAAGCAAATATGTATTCAATTTTATCTGACAATGAGTTTAGTTCTTGGTATGATAGTTACCAAGATAAATTAGAATTATTGAATGCACAGAGAAAAGATTTTGAAGAGACTACTAAATTCAAAGTAGCCAATAATTCAGAATTGAGAGAACTTTACCTAGATGTTTTAGGTTATGGAGAAACAAAAGGATATGCTCCCTTAAATGATATGTCTTATAATAGAGTTGATTTTGCTTATCCTTTAAAAAGAGAAGAGATACCCAGTTTATTTCAAAAATCTGTTATAAAAACAGGTTATCAAGAAGAGAATACACTTTACCCTAGTAGACCTTTAGTATTAAAAATTGGTAATGTAGACTATCAACAAAAAAAATTAGATGATATAAATACAGTTCAAAAATATATGTTAGAGTCTGACCCTAAAATTATTCAAGAGTATTTAGTTAAAATGACTCAAAAATTTATGAGTTTAGCAGGTTATGTAGATAGTACTCAAATAGATGAATTATCAAAAATAGGTAGTTTAAATTCTACTGACCAAACTAAAGCATTAAATAAATATTACGATGAGAATTTGAAAAATAGGGAAACAGAAAAAGGTAAAATATTAGAGAACACTAAAGACCAAACTATAGATGATTTAAAATCTATTGTAGAAGCTATAAATCAATACAAAGAGCAATTTAATAAAGTAGTAGAATTAGAAAAACAAAAAATAGAATTAAATAGAGAATATATAGAAAATACTAGAAAATCAATCATATATTTATCTGAAATGTTTTATAATATAAATAAAAAAGATAATTCTTCAAAAAGAGATTTTTCAGAAAATTTAATGCAATACAAATTAGTAGGCTCAGGAGTAAGTTTAGATTCACCTTATGGTAAGTCAATAATGTCAGGAGTTAAATTTAAAAATGCTTTAGACTTAATACAAGAAAATATACAGAATTTTAATATTAGACTTCAAACATTAAGTGTATCTAGTTTATTTAGTCAAGCAGGATTAAATTCTTCAGATTTATTATTAAGAGGTAATGACACAGTAGGAATGGCTAGAGCCTTTGGAGTATTAAATAGTTTAAAAGAGAATAATCAACTTAGTTCACAGACTAGTTTTAATAAACTTTATGGGGAATTAAAAAAAGAAGATATGTATGGAATTTTAGGAAATTCTAATATTACTACTAATCAAGGAATATTGGATTTAATAAATAAAATAGAAGAAGCAAAAAAAGATAAAGACATAGATAAATCTTATTTTGATAAAGTAAATGAATTACAAAAAATAGGTAGTGAATTATTAAATGGTAATCCTGTAATAAATGATACTATAAAAGAGTTAATAGATATGTTAAAGCAAAATACATCTGCTTTACAAGAGAGTATGACAGCCTATAATGAAGTTTATAAAATGGGAGTAGGAATGTTATCAGATTTCTTATTTTCTAAAGATTTTAAAGCAGTTGACCCTTCTACAGCCTTTAATAATTTATTTAGTAATCCTATTTTTTCAGGTTTTACAAATACTTTAGCACAAAAAGTTAATATATTTAGTAATACTAAAGATATGACCAAAGAAGAAGCACAAGAATATAAATCTAAATATAGAGGAATAAAAACCAATGCCTTTGGAGAATTAGTAAATAAAAATAATGAAGTTTTAGACCCTGTAACATTAGAACCTAAAACTACTACTAATTCAAAAGGTGAAATTCAAAATTTAAAAGGACAAAAAGTTTCAGGAAGTCAAATATTAAATGTAGCATTAAATAGTATGGCAGTAATAGATGGACTAATGAAACAACAAATGGAATATAAAATCGAAGAATTGAAAGTTCAAGAACAGATTCTTCAATTAAATTTACAAATGGCAGAAACTAGTGAAGAAAGAAGAGCAATAGAAGAACAAATTCTACAAAATAAATTATCTCAAGTAGATAGTACTTATAACCAACAGAGTTCTTTTATGGGTATTGCTTCTGGTACTACAGGATTTGGTCTACAAGGAGCATTAGGTGGTGCTATGCAAGGTTCAGCATTTGGCCCTGTAGGAGCAATTGTTGGGGGTGCATTGGGATTATCTAGTGGTCTAAAAGCAGGCTTAAATGCAAAAGCACAGGCTTCGCAGGAAAAGGCTATGCTAATATCTCAACAAAAAATGCAATGGTTAGCAGAAGATAGTAATAGATACCTTAAAACTATGTCAGAATCTATGTCAGACCAAGCAAAATGGACTACTAAAATAGGAGTAAATGATGCTATTTCTAGGTCAGTTACTTTTGCTATGTCAGGTGGTATAGAAACTATAGGGGGTACAGCCTCTGAAAATAGACAAGTTCAAAAGAAAGCAAAAAAATTAGGTGGACTAGTTAAGAAAAAATGGGATGAAGTTGAAACTTTTACAGCAAGTTATAATTTAAATGACCCTATGTTTGGTGGCAGAAAATTTGAAACTAGACAAGATTTAGAATTTGCATTAGCAACAGTAGAGCAGAATTTAATAAACAATCCTCTACTCTCTATGCAAACTTCGTTAAACTCTTCAAAAGTACGTGCAAAATTTGGTAATCAAGGTAGTAGTAGTAATAGCAGTTCACAGATTAGTGAAGAGGTGTCTAGGGCAAATGAGTACTTAAACTATATACAACAAGTGTCAACTAAAGATTTAACAGCCTCTCAATTTCTAAGAGCATGGAATCAACAAGATACTTTAAAAAATATGGGAGTTTTAATTGATAAATCTGGTCAATCTAATGTAGATAAATTGATAGCAAATTTAGAGGCTAATTTAGGCTCAGCAAAAATACAAGATAGAGTAAATATAAAAGCACAGATAGACTTTTATAATAATATTAAAGCAGTTTTAGATAAAGAAGGAAAAACTACAAAAAGATTATTTGGTCAGTATTACGGAATAGATACAGAAGAAATAAAAGATGAAAAAGGTAACATAACTGAATATAAAAGAATCAATGAATCTATGTGGTCAGATTATTACTCACAAGTAGTTAAAAATAGTTTAGAAGGTGGAAATACTTTTACTACAGGTTCTACTTTTGTTCAAGGTACTTTATCTGCTTTTGTACAAAATGTATCTTCTAGTAAAAATTCTATTAAAGCACTAACAGACCAATTTAGTAAACTAGCAGATGAGATATATGACGTTGTAACTAGAACTGGTGAATTTACTAATGTAAATGGAAATATAAGTAATATGATAGATAATTTAAGACAACTTACAGAACAACAAAAAGAAGTAGATAAATTTACTGTAGATTTGGCTAAAAAATGGGTTGACTTAGGTGGAAATATTACAGATGTGTTAGCAGATATGAGTAATGGGCTAGGTATCGCATTAAATAGTATTAGGGAAAGTTTATTAGGCTCTTCTATGGAAGATAATTTAAACAATTTTGGAACTTCATTATTTTCTAAATTATCAGAATCACTAACTACTAACTTGATAAATAAAAAATATTCTACTCAAATTTTTGATGTGAATGCCAGTTTATCACAGGCTATAGATACAAATTCTGTATATGATATAGTGTCATTAGGCTCTATGTATAAAGGTGTTATTGCTAAAGCAGAGGCAGATAGACAGAGAATAGAGGCTTTATCTAGACTGTTCATTGCCGATAGAAATATAGATTATATGGATGAAGGTATTACTTATGAGACAGGTACTTCTCAAGCAGTAAATTACAATATAACTAATACTAATGAATTTAATATAGGAAATTTAATAGCAGATGAAATGACAGTAGAGACTTTTGTAGAAGAAATAGGAAATAAAATATATAATTCTTGGTTAGAAAAAGGATTGAAATTATAAAAGAGGTATAGAAATATACCTCTTTATTTAAAAAAGGAGGATTATTTAATGATATCGAGTATAACTAATATTCAAACCTATGTGATAGGTTATACATCTCAACAAGTAGAATTGGAAATGGATATAACAACTAATAGATATTTTCTTTCTAAGATACTAGGTAATAATTTATATTTAAATGATTTTGATAAATTTATATATATAGTGAGTGCTAGTACTTATTATTTAAATAGTAATGTAGGTTTTTATCAAAATAATGAAATTTTTGTTATTGATAATCAGGTTGAATACAATGATTATATTTTTAAAAATGATAAATTAATATATATATTTAAAGATATAAAGAACTATGTAACTTTATCTGAATTTAATTCAACATCATACACAATACAAACTAATGATGATTTAAGTGATGTAGATATAGAAGTTTTAGAAGTTAAATTTAATGGTAAACCTATAAAAAATTATAACTTAAATAAAACTACTAAAAGTTTAACAATAAATGATACTATTTATTATAACTATGTAAATGAGATAGTTGTAACAGTAGGTAATAGAAACATAGATTCTAGTAAAATTAGAATTTATGCAAATTACCTACATCATACTAAAATAAGAGATGGGTATGATTATATAAAAGAAAATTATTTAGAACTAACTGAATCTATTCAAGATATAAGCATAAACAGAGGATTATTTGATTCATTTAAAAGGTATAGAAGATTAGATGATATAGCAATACATAATGAACCTAAAAGTATTAGAAACGAATTGAGTATAAAATTTAAAAAAGATTTAATGAAAACCTCAAATGGATATGATGAAGGGCTATATGATGAAGGTACTTATGGAGCAACTTTAAACAGTGTTGAGAGTTTAGTAACATATAGAAGGTTTAGAATAATCCTATATGATAACATTATACAAGACATATTAGTATTTAATAACTGTAAAACTAGAGAAGATTTTAATTATGAGTTATCCACTATTAATACTTTAAATATGGTTATAGACACAAACAAAGAAATAAGAGTTCCTTATTTATTTGAAAAAGAAGATGAAAGTGGGTGTAATTAAATATGAGAATAACTTTTACTTCTGATAAATCACCAAGTAAGAAAATTGAATTTGATGGAGATATACAAGAACGTACTATTATTCATAATCAAAGTATTCAAAGAACATTAGGAGGTCTTGCTCATAGTTTTCACAATGGATATTATAATTCTTATACAGTTACTATAGATAAGATTGATAAAAAACACAAACACTTATTAATTGATATTATTTTAGGTCCTGTGAATATTTCGACAAATAATAAAGAAAATTATTATAAACTTGCATTAACCTCATCATCATTAGATTTTGTTAGTGAAGATGAGAAAAATTACTCTTTAACTTTGACTTTTGAAAATAAGATGCTTGATAATAATAATTAAACAAGTATTTTAGGGTGCATTATTAATATAAAAATGTACTTTAATAGTAGGAGGGAATACATGTTAAAAACATATAATAGCAATGAAATAAAAAATAATAATGTAATACAAGAAGAGTACTTTAAAATATTTATAAGTAACACTTTCTTGAATAATAATAACATATTTACTTCTATAAAAGGCATTACACCTTTAGGAGAGTTGATAATTGATGGCTCATTTTCTAATTTACCTAGTGATTTATTTGTAATTGGAGAAGAGGTCATAAAAGTAGTATCAAGTATATATAATTCTACAACAAAAGAGACTCAACTTACTGTTGAGAGGGGGTATTTTGGTACACCTATTACTACTTTTTTAGTAGGAGACTTAGTACATTCTGTAATTGATGTGTCTAATGATGTCATACAGTATAATTATAACAGTAAAATGGATATATCAAATAATCCCTTTTTAATTACATATGGTACCTCTGCTGTTCAAATATCAGGAGAGGCATATCATTGGAGTAAACATTCCACTAGAAAAAAATATAATTATACTAATTATAAAACTAAAATATTTATATTTGAAGGTTATGATAAAAAATGTATACTAACTAGTACAGGTTTTTTAAAAAAATTAAATTTTAGTAAGTCAACTGTAGCAGATAGAAAAACAGTAACTTTTAACTGTGTTGACCAGTTAGGTACATATTGGGATAAAGATATAAAAAATAAGAAACAAATAAAAGATATGACTGTAGATGAGGCATTGGCTCAAATATTAGAAATACCTATAGAAAAGATATATTTTAAGCATTTAGATAAATCTTTGTACCCTAAAATAGAGGTATTTGTATTAAGTGAATACACTACATATAAGGAATTATTTGAGATATTTAGTTCTAATGGAATTAGATTTTTCTTTACCCCTAAAGGACACTTACATATATTTTCAGAAGTTATAGATAATAAAAATTTAACCAGTAATAAATACATAGATGATATTAGACATCTAACAAATATATCTTTAAACAATGATAGTTTACTAGTTTTTAACTATTATGATGTAGATTTTAAGAAAAGATTTCCTTTATATGAAGTGGATAAAGGATTTAATTATAAATACTCTAAGCAATTTAATGACATTAATTTTCTTTATAAGAATGAATATAATGATTATTTAATAAAAGAGATAACACTTTATGATACTGATATTCCTCCAAAAATAAGTCTTGATGAGTATGGGAAACCTAGTGTTCTCATGCTCAAAGAGATGAATAGTGGTTTGGAGTTTATTTGTAATCCTATTGAAATTTATGACAATAGATTTACTTTAGTACCTATTTCAATATATAATGACACAGGTTTATTAGATTTTGGTAAAGGTAAATTTTTAGAAGATTTAGGATTTTTAGGTAATTTAAACTTTACATTATATTATGTAAACGGAAATTTACCTACAGTATTTATGTTGACAGAGAGTGATTTAAATGGAATGTCAGCAAATACTAATAATTTAGAATATCCTATAGTTCCTGTAATAAAAAATTCAGATAGTACTGTTTTTAGAGATTTAAATAAAAATTTAACGCTAGAAATGGGAAGCCCTAATAATTTAAAAGATTTAACATATACAGGTTCATTTGTAGGTATCGATAATTTAAAAGGTACTTGGGTAGGGGGTACACATTTACTCTATAATAGAGAATGGCAACAATCTCAAAATGGATTAGATGTATTTGTAAATGCTACAAGAACTACTGATAGGAATTTATGCCAAATATTACCTGTTTATAATGTATTTGATAATACAGGATTTGAATTAAAGATTTCAGATAAAGTAGATGACAGTACAATTAGAGCAAAATTCTTTAATACAGTACAACCAGAAATTCAATTAGATAATGTAGAAAAAATTTCTTTTTCATCTAATGAAATTATAGGAGATTTAGCAGTTATACCTAAAAATAATTTAAAACCTCATGATGTATTATTCCCTATAAAATTATTAGATGGGTACACTACATATGAAAAAGAAAAATTTGATGAAGCAGTAGCAGGGAATATAAAATTTATAGTTACATCTCAATCAACATATAATGGAGAGACCCTTTTATTTATTAATAATCCTATATTTAAGAATGTTGAGTATGGAATTATAAGACTAGAAAATATTGTATACTTACAGAACTTTTTTGCTAAATTAAATCCTATTGTAGAGCAAACAAGTGAACTTAATTATATAAACTATCCCTCAGTAGAAGAATACGATGGTAGAAAAGAATTTACATTAAGTTATACTTTATTTAATGAAACATATACTAAAAAATTAATATCTTATGTAAACTCTGCATATTCAGGTACTTCTATAGAATCTTCAAAATACATAATACCTATAAATACATTAAAAACTGTTGAATTAGAACTGTATGATATGATTTCAATGACAGATAATACTATTACAGATATTCAAAGTAATAATTTATTTATGATAATAGGTAAAAGTATTAGTAAATCTCCTAATAGAAAAATAGAATATACGTTATTAAATTTATACACAAGTGAGATAGATTATATAGATTTAACAGTAGCAGAAGTGCAAACTTTTAATCCATTAGAAGAACCTACTTATCAACATTCAGGTATTGAACAAGAACAAGTTACAGTAGATGAATATGAAACTAGAATACAAATATTAGACAATAGATATGGTAAATTAATAGGTCAATTAATACCTCCTTTAGATTTCGTAATGAAGTCTGTAGAAAATTCAGTATCTCCTGCATTTGAGGTGTTAGTGAGTGGAAATTTAAAAGAACAATACGCCTCTGAATATTTTCCATCAGAATTATTTAAAAATAAACTTATACTAAAAATCCAAAATGAATATTTATATGTGTCAGGTTTTCACTATAAAGACACAAATGGAGATACTAAGTATAAAGTTCAAGTTATTAAAAGACAATTAGGAAATAGTAAATTGACTTCTAATTTAAGTAGTCAAAAAATAGTAGCATATAAAATCGCTGAAGGGTCAACTAAACAGTATGGTTTAGAGACTTCTAGTATTTATGTAGGAAATGGTACTGATAGTGGATTTTTAAGTTTTGACCCTATTGAGGGATTAAGAATAAAAGCAAAATCTATAATAATGAGTACAGGTGAGCCTATTGCTACCCAAACAGATGTAACTAATGTAAACAATGATTTAACAGATTTGATAAATGATAGATATGATAGTGCTATTTCTCATTCAGATTCTCAATTCACTTTAAATAATAATGCTATATCATTATTAAATACCAAAGTAACAACTCAAGGGGATAATATATCTAGTTTAACAGCAGAAGTTAGAGTAAATGCTGATAATTTACAACTAGCCATTACAGAAGTTGACAATGCAAGTGTTAAAAAAGATGGTATAATCTCTGCAATAAATTTATCTCAAGAAGGTGTTTCAATAAAAGGAGATAGAGTTCATATATCAGGAGATACAGTATTTGACAGCGATGTTAATATTAAAGGTAGAATTACAGGTGAAGGTGGAATCACAGCAATATCTGATGATGGCTCTAAAATAACCTCTATTTTTGGAGGGGTTATATCATTTTTAGAGATAAATCCCTCAGGTAATTTTATTGCTACAAGAACTTTTAGAAAAATGGCTACTGATATATATAATTATAATCCAAGTTCAATTCAATGGATTGATATAAGAAGTTATACTGGAGGAGTTGAGTGGGGAGATTTTAAAATAATTGCAGGTATAACCTCTGCTATTATTAATAATAACACAAAACATATAAATTGTGAAGTTATTAGACACCCTTCAAATAAAAATTATTTTTATGTAAAAGTTGGAAGTTCTTATGTAGGATATCAAAGTTTAAATTTATTAGGTAATGATGATGTTGTAGGTTATTTTAATTTTAATACTATGACAGGTTTTCAAATATATTATAGGGAATTTTCAGGTCTATCTGTTATAGATGTAGTGTACAATTCAGGGTTATACTACAGGGAGTATCCTAGGCCGGGTGTATTTGCTGAAATATCTACTCAGTGTTGGATAAGGTATAAACCTATTGGAACTTCTACTTGGAGTGGGTGGATTTTATCTAATCAATTAGAATTAGACCCTTCTTTGTCTGGTCAACTATTTGATATAGGAGTAAGAATTGAAACTACTACTCCTATAAAATATTTAGCTCAGATTAGTGGGCCTCTCATTAGACCTTCATTTGTAGATTCTTTTTCATATGTAAATGTGAAAGTGTATGGTAAGGCTACTAGTACAGGAGTTTCAGAGGGGGGTCAAGCCTTTTGGTATGCTTATGAAACTTAAAAATAAAATAGAAAGGAGTAAAAAATGAGTGTAAAAGATGATATTATAAATGAGTTAGGCAACATACCTTTAGAGGTAATGAAACCTGCTGACAATACAAATTATGTCCAACAGCAATTAGAGAAAGATAGTTGGGGAAGAAAATTAAATACCCAAACATTTAAACAGTTTGAAGATTCTATTAATATTTTAAAAGGCTCTTCTATGTACACATTAAATACAATGGTTGAATTAGAAACATTTAATACAGAAATATTAAGGTTAGATAATAAAAATATCTCTCAAGATTTAGATATTAATAGTAAAGTAGATTTTACTACTTACACTACTAAAATGACCGCACTAGATAATAAAGATGCTGATTTACAATTACAATTAAACAATATTCCTAATCTATATGTAGATAAAACTACATACAACACTAAAATGACTTCACTAGATTTAAAAGATACTGAATTAACTACAATAGTCAATTCTAAAGTAGATTCAAATGTATATTCTACAAATATATCAAATTTACAAAGTCAGATAAGTTCAAAAGTTAGTAATACTACTTATACAAACGATTTAAATAATATAGACATAAAAAATAATAACCAAGATAGTCTTATTAATAATTTACAGTCAAATAAAGCAGATATTTTATATGTAGATTCCCAAATAGATATATTAGAAAATGTAAATACTGTCCAAGATAACGCTATAGATAACTTAATTTTAACAAAAGCAGATAAATCTGATGTACTTACTAAACTTGAAATGAACTCAACATTAAATAATTATGCCTTAAAATCTTATGTAGATGGGACTTTTTTAACTACTACCAATGCAAGTTCAACTTACGTATCTCTTGCTAATTATAACAATAGTGAATTAATACATAGTAATGAGATATTAAGTTTACAAAATGGTAAAGCAAATATAACAGATATATATACTAGAACACAAGGAGACCAAAGGTATTTACTTAGAAGTGAGTATACAGGTGGAACTGGAGGAACTGGAGGAACTGGAGGTACAGTAGATTTATCTAATTATGCAACATTAGATTCAGTTTATACTAGAGATGTACTTTTTACTAGAACTGAAATATCTACACTTTTTAGTAACAACCTTTCAAATTATTTATTAAAATCTGATGCTACTAATACATATTTAAAACTTTCAGGGGGAGTTTTAACAGGGGATTTAAACTTAAAAAATTCTTCCAATTTAGGAACTACATATTTAACAAATAATTCAGTAAATTCTAGTCTACTTAAAGGTGTTGAAATATATAATAAAGAATTTTACACTACTTATAACGAAGTAGATTATACTAAAATTATGTCAATGTCTAACTTAAATACTTTAAATCTAGGCTCTACTTCATTAAATTTTAAATTAAATTCATTAACTAATACAATACCTGTAAATGATACCTTTATGACACTGGCATCTGATTTTGATTTTTTTAATAGAAATATAAATTTAACACAAACATCTTATTTAAAAATGTCAGCAACTTCTACTACAAATGCAAATGCTTCTTTAGTAGATGGTAGAGTTAGTGGTAGTTTAATATACGGAGATTTAAGTAAAAATATAGAATTAAAAGGAACTACTATTAGACCTAAATATAATAATGTAGAATTAGCATTAAAATCTGATATAAAATCTACAAATGAGTTTATTAATGGAAGTATATCATATAACAGAAGTAATCCTGCAGTTACAGTAGGGTTTAATGATAATCAGATGACTATAGATATAATAAATTTAGATATAATAGATACTAATAAAGATTATTCTTTATATTATTTAAAAATGTCATTTAATGATAATAATAATACCCCTATACTAACTTTTGACATATTAACAGTAAATAATGCACAAGGTAGAACAATGGTAGATTATGAAATGGGATTAGATTGGAATTTAGAAGGGAATGACTTTAAGATAACTTTAACAGCTGTTTACGATTGGAGTGTTCTTAATAGAATTCAATACATCGAGATAAACAAGTTATTTGGGATAGGGTGATAATATGAATAAAATGACAATAGAGATAAAAAATGGAGTATTTACTAGGCAATGGACAAAAGGAGTGAATACTAAAATTTTTAAAGATTATAAAATTTTAGATTATATAGAAAATTTTGATACACAGGCTATGTTCTATTATTTAGATACTAAGGGTAATTTAGTATTAAATAAAGAATTATCTATATCTAAAAAATTTACTAATTTAAAAAAAAATATTACTAATTTAATTTTAAAGTTAGCAACTGAAAAAGAAAATAATGGATATTTATTTAATTATAATGGACTTACTTTATTACAATCATATACTAGTAGAGATAAAGAATTAGTTATGGGTAAAGCAGTAAGTATAGTGGTACAAAAAAGTAATATATCTTCTATCTTACCTTTTGTAGAAAAACAAAATACAACTGAAGGATTTTTTAAATGGTTTGGTTTGAGAGATGTAATTACAAAAAAGCCTAGAGTAGTCTTATTAAATAATTTAATGTTTTTAGATTTAGTAAATAAAGGTGTAGAATTTGTAGAAAAAATTTCTTTAATAACAGCAAAAACTTTAGCAGAACTTGAAAAACTAAAAACAATAGAAGAATTAGAGAATTTTAATTATGAGATGTATTTTAGTATATTTTTAAAAGAACAAGGAGTGTAAGTAATGGAAAAAATATTAATAGTAGTAGGGCATAGTAGATATGATGGGGGGGCAGTAAATCCCCATAACAAACAAAGTGAATATAATTATAATATAGGTGTAAAAGAGTATCTAAAAAAAGAATTAGAAAAAGATTATCTAGTAGAAGTATATAATAGAGAGAAAAACAGAGTGGAACAATTTAGTAAAATTAATGAATTAAAACCTGATTTAATAATTAGTTTACATTGTAATGCAGGTGCAAATATAGAGAAAAAAATATACCCATCAGGCACTGAAGTTTTGCATTGGTTTACAAGTGTTAAAGGTAAAAAATTAGCAACAATTTTAACTAATAATATAAGTAAATTATTTGGTTTGAAAAATAGAGGTACAAAATCAATAAAATATGGAGATAGGGGTGCAGGTATTTTAGAAAAGACTAATGCCCCTTGTGTTATAATTGAGCCTTTTTTTATTGATAACGATTTAGACTTATCTATTGGAACAATGAAAATTCTAGATTATGCAAAGACTATTAAAACTAGTATAGATGAATATTATAAAAATTAATTAGGAGGTAAAGATGAACACATTAAATGCAGTTTTAGAGCAATTTTTAAATGTTGCTAGTTTATCATTAGCAACATTCTTAGTAACATTTGTAGGAAAAGGTATAGGTAAACTTTATACTTATCTATTAAAACAAAAGGTAATTAAAAAAGTAGCAGAGTTTATTCCTGATGGAATAGCCTTTGGAAATATACTAAAAGGTGAAGGTAAACCTAGTCAAGAAGTATTATTTAATGCTGTTGTAAGGGTAGAGAATTTAGTTTTAAAAGCATTCCCCTTGAAATTAAGAGGATATGTGGATAAATTAATAGATTCTAGAGCCATTGCAAAAGAAATAGAAAGAGCATTAAATGAAAGAAAAGCAGAAAAAAAATAGAAAGTAATATTGTTAAAAACAGTATAGAGAAATCTATTAATAATGTTACTGAAAACATAGTAGATAAAGCAGTTGATAAAGCATTAGGGGTTGCTGTTGCCTCTAATGGATTTGAAAGTCTAGGGCAAATAACGAGAGATTATTCACGAAACAATGTATATGCTGATATAGCGTATAGAAATGATTTTAAAGGTAATCAAGAGTTATTAGCAAGAGCAGGAATTACATACTATTTCAAATAAAGGAGAACTATGGACCATCTACTATACAACATTGACAAATTAACACAAGAAGCAATACAATGGACAGATAGACAATCCAGATGAAGTTTATATTGAAGGAACAACAGATTTTAAAAAAGACAATAGACTTACAGCAGGATTTAGAAAAAAGATATAAAAATATAAAATTTGGAGGAGTGGTAAATTGGAGTTGGTAGCATATAAAAATGTAGCAGAACTAGGATTATTAATAGTAATAGCAACTACTTTCATCAGGCAACAGCAAAAGTTGTTTGCACAACAAGATAAAGTAATAAGCGTATTAGCGAAATTAGAGAAAAACTTAAATACTGACATTTTGAGAGGTCAAGCGTTAGAGCAATGTTTGATTCTCAAAATACAAGAAATGCGTTGGGGTGTGCAAAAAAAGGTAATTAACTATATAGAGCGTAATCATCTACAAAAGAACTGGGATATTATAATACGTGAGATTGACACTTATTTCAACTCTAAGTTTGTAGAGTTTGACGACGATATGAGAAACATAATAGAAAATTCAACATTCAAAATAGTAAAAACAATATTATATGAAGAGTTTACGGGACTCAAACACTTATTAATTCAGTTGCTTGACTCTCTTCGTGTTGAGGGTACAGAGGACAAAGAGATGTACATAACAGCAAAAAGGATAGTTGAGGAACACATGAACGATGTAGAGAATCAAATAAAATCAAAGATAAAAGAAATAATTTGATTAGAATGGTATACATCAGAAATAATAAAAGAAGACTAGAAATTAATCTAGTCTTTTTATTTTTTGTGTATCTTCTTTTAAGTTTCTAAGATTTATGAGGTGTTGCTTTACAATATACATATATAAAT
>JACCDI010272333.1_pt1 | contig 33824 bp, 18 predicted proteins | sample 7442791 | NCBI WGS metagenome assembly JACCDI01 (sample SAMN15323434, study PRJNA562643) | freshwater metagenome | isolation source: river surface water | place: USA:Blue River Watershed | collected 2017-08-15 | reverse complement strand
GCCATATTAACCACAATTTTTTTTCGTGGAAATTCGAGACCATTATTTTTGAAGGCGGTGGTGATACGGGTCCAGCTTTCTTTGACAGCATTGTCAGGCAAACCTACCATAATAAATTTGGCACCATCGCCGCTAACATTCACTTCTACTGTGATAGTACAGGCATTAATGCCAAATACTGCGGATCCGTAAGTTCTTATAAACATAATAAATTTTCAGTCGAAGCTAAAAATTGTATTTGAAAATAAGAGACTCTTATACAAAGAATTAGGAAGGTTTTAAAAAATAAAAGTCAATTCATGCAGCATTTTTGCCACAACGGTCGTCTATAGAAGTGTAGAATTAGTAAATTTTTTCATAATAGATTAGTGAAAGGGCACATTGAATGTGTCCTTTTTCTTTTTATGAAAACTTAGAGATTGTTTTCTATGTAGTCTATCAGACTATGTATGCACTTGATATGAATTTCCTGAGCTCTATCGGCGAATTCAGAGTGTGGGGCTCTAATTTCTACATCACAAAGATTGGCCATAGCTCCACCGTTTTTTCCGGTTAGTCCTACTACTTTCATACCTTTAGCATGAGCGGTTTCAATTGCTTTTAAAACATTTTTAGAATTACCGCTGGTACTGATAGCTAAGAGAACATCTCCTTTATTTCCAAGGGCTTCGAGGTATCTCGAAAACACAAAGTCATATCCATAATCGTTGCCCACACAAGCCATATGACTGGCATCAGAGATAGCGATAGCTGGAATAGCAGGACGGTTTTCGCGGTATCTGCCAGTAAGTTCTTCAGCAAAGTGCATAGCATCGCAGAGACTACCACCATTGCCACAGCTAAGGATTTTACCACCATTGCGGATGGCCTCCACCATTAATTGACCGGCATTTTCGATAGCTATAAAATTATTATCATCAGCCAGAAAGCTGTTTAGGACTGTTTGGGCTTCAAGAAAATGTTGTTTTATCTGACTCATGGTTTAGGATTGCGTTTTTTAAATTCTGCCAGACCATTTTCCAGGTATTTTAGGAATTCTTCGGTATCGAATTGTTTTTTATTGATTTCGCTGCCAACAGGAGTTTGCAGAAGATTTTCTTTACCATCCAGCAAGCAATAGAGCGGTTGAGAAGTTGCACCGAAGTAGCATATTTCAATTTCCGCATTTTTCTTACCAAGGGTAGTAATTTTCTTTTTGCTATATCTTCCGATGAACTGTTCAGAGGCTGGCAATTGAATCGTCTTATCATCAACATACAGGGAAGCGATTACAAATTCTTCACGCAGCATTTTAAGCACACGAGGATCGCTCCACACCATTTCTTCCATTTTACGGCAGTTAACACAACCGTGACCAGTGAAGTCGATGAACAAAGGTTTTTTTAATTCTTTAGAACAGCTAACCGCTTCATCATAGTCATAATAACCATTCAGACCATGAGGCAGGTGAAGTTTGTCGGCATAGCTAGGTTTTTTACTAATATTACCGCTGAGACCATTGGCTTCGCGAATACTTCTATTGATGTCAAACTCTTGCGTGCTCATTGGAGGTAGGTAACCAGAAAGGTATTTAAGAGGCGCTCCCCAGAGACCTGGAATCATATAAACAACAAAAGAAAGCACAAGTACACCTAGTAAGAGACGAGGTACTTTTAAGAATTTCAGATCTGAGTCGTGAGCGAATTTAAGTTTACCCAGCAGGTACAGTCCCATCAGGCCGAAGATGATGATCCATAAGGCCAGATATACATCGCGGTTAAGCAGATGCCAGTGATAGGTTTGGTCGGCCGTACTTAAGAATTTCAAAGCGAAAGCAAGTTCGACGAAACCGATACAAACTTTAACACTGTTGAGCCATCCACCACTTTTTGGCAAAGAATTAAGCCAGGAAGGGAAGAGAGCAAATAGAGTAAATGGAAGCGCGAAAGCCAGTCCGAAGCCAAACATAGCAATTACGGGTCTCAGAAATTCTCCACCAGCACTTTTAACTAATACATTCCCTACGATTGGTCCGGTACAAGAAAAAGACACGATAGCCAGAGTGAGCGCCATAAAGAAAGCACCGTAGTAGCCACCTTTATCAGCTTCCCGGTCGGCTTTATTGGCGATAGACGAAGGCAGAACGATTTCGAAAGCACCAAAGAAGGAGAACGCAAAAATGATAAAAATAATAAAGAACAGTATATTAGGCAGCCAGTGAGTTGATATCACATTACCCGCATCTGCACCGAAGGCAAATGCCACGATGGTACCAAGTACAGTATAGATAAAGATGATGGACAAACCAAAGAACATGGCAGTAAGGCGCGCTTTTAGTTTACCACGTTTATCATTAGTAAAGAACGCCACTGTCATTGGAATCATAGGGAACACACAAGGTGTAAGGAGACCAACGAGACCAGAAAGGAAAGCCAGAATAAACAAACCCCAGTAGTTGACATTGTCGGTATCGGCACCTTGACCATTGAATGTTTTCTTAACGCAAGGAGTGGTATCGGCAAAGCTACTAAGTTTATATGAGCAAGAAGGGCAGTCTACAGCTGAAGTGTCGGCTGGAGTAGAAGTAGTATTTTCAGGTGTAAGAGCAGTAGTATCTGCTGGAACAATTTCAGGTTCAGTAGTAGTTTCAGGAGCCTGATCACAAGTCATTTCTTTTCCTGAGGCAGTGAAATTCGAAGAAAAAGTAAGCGGTTTCATCATACCAAAAGAGAAACAGGTACTTTCGGTACACCATTGACCTTCGTATGCTCCAGAGATTTTTCCAGTATTTTTTATGACTTTAATTTTTTGGCGGAATTCAGCTTTGTTGAAGAATTCACCCACTTCACATTTAAAAGTTTCGTCCATGAAGTGTTTATCGCCAACACTATAAAGTTCTCCTATTTTGCAAAAGGCTTTAGAATCGTCGAAATTAATGACAAATTTAAGTGGACCGAATTCACATTTGCTGTAGGTACTGTATAGGTGAAATCCAGCAGGGATATCCATTTTAAAGATTACTTCAATTACATCACCTGTTTTCGGTTTAGGGTTACTAAAGGACACTTTAAGGACAGGAGGTGCTGGTTCTACTGGCGCCTGAGCGAGCAAAGAGCTTGAAACAAGAAGAGTAATCAGGCTTAAACAGAAAAGTTTAAATTGATGCATAATAAATATATGGGTTACAAAAATAAGGGACTTAATTGGAGAAACAATAAAATTAGGTAGACTGAGAATTTAGCGGATTAAATGACGTTATACTTTAAGGTGTTGACAAAAATTAAGACTAAAAAGTTGTCTGAGTAATAAATTTGTAGGATTAGGTATGAAAAAACGCATTTCTTTGGTTGCAATTTATTTAGTGGGTTTATTGGCTGGGTATTCGCAAACCCAGACCATTAAACAATATATAGATAGTTTTAAGCAGGTTGCTATGATAGAAATGGTAGAATATAAAATACCAGCAAGTATCACATTGGCTCAGGGCTTATTAGAGAGTGGCAGTGGAAACAGTAGATTAGCCAAGCAGGGAAATAACCATTTTGGAATTAAGTGTAAAAAAGATTGGACAGGTTGCACCATATTAGAGGATGATGATGCTTTACAGGAATGTTTTAGATGTTACAAGACTGCAGAAGAGAGTTACAAAGACCATTCGAGGTTTTTGAAAGAGAACAAGCGTTACGCAGCCTTGTTTCAGTTAAGTATAACAGATTACAAGGGATGGGCAGCGGGCTTATTAAGTGCGGGGTATGCGACTAATCAGAAGTATTCTGAGTTATTGATTAGAACCATAGAAAAGAATGGACTGGCCAGTTTTGACACCTTAATAGTTAATGGATATAATCCGTATTCGACAGTAGTACCGGCAAAAATCGAGATAGTAGATAATAAAGTACCATCGACGGTGGTACAGCCCAATCAAACAGTTAGCAGCATAGCAGAAGCCAATGACAAGACAGCGAAGAAAATAAGCAAGTATAATGATTTGACTTATCATAAACAGATAGAACCCGGAGATGTATTGTATTTAAAACCAAAGAAACGCAAGGCCAGTATTGAGAGTCATAAGGTTGGCGAGGGAGAGACGATGTGGGAGATTTCACAGAAATATGCAATAAAGATAAATTCATTGTATAAGAAGAATCTAATGACACCTGGGACTGAGCCAAAGGCAGGGGTATTATTACAATTACAGAGTAAAGCTGCTTCAAGACCGGATACTGGCAGATCAGAGTTAAAGAAAGAGATCGAGAATGAGTATCATACAGTGGGTGCCGGAGAGACTTTATATAGTATAAGTAGAATTTACGGATTGAAGGTAGAAGAATTAATTGCCATGAACAGCATCAGCAATAACCAGATTCAGCCTGGTCAGAGGTTATTAGTTAAAAAGACTCAGGGAACACCAACTAACAGCATCAAGCACACTGTTCAATCTGGAGAAACATTGTACAGTATTTCAAAGCGTTACGGAGTTACAGTAGCGTCTATAAAGAGTCGTAATAATTTATCCAGCGATAGTTTAACAGTTGGACAAATATTAGATATACAGCAGTAATTCAGACTGCTATTTACTTACTTTCAGCCCATTAGGGTTAGAAAAATCTTCATTATCATATTTTTGTCATTTTAAGGATTAAATACTAAATTAAATTTGTTTTATTTGATAACTTGTTTATTTTTGGACCAAAATAATTATTAGAATTCGCATTATGAAAAGATTAATTACAAATTTAAAGGCGCTCAAACTCATGCTGGCGGCCCCGCTTTTGGGACTGTTTGGCTTGACAGCCAGTGCTCAAGCACCGTGGTGTGACGGATTTCACATGTACAACAACACGACTTACTACACGTCGTCTAACTACATCTTCGCATTAGATCAGATTAGAATCAGTAGTGGTGGAACAGTGTTGTTCAATGTTCCTGCAGACGGATTTAGCGGTGGTAGCACTTGCGGATCTGAGTGGAGATTAGCCAATCCAACATCAAAGGCAATCGACCTGACAGCAGGTAACTCTTACACAGTAGAAGCCAGCGGATCAAGCGGGTCTTATGCTTACGGCGGATCTATCGGTGTTTTCGTTGATTACAACAACGACAAAGACTTTTTAGATGCTGGTGAGTATCAAGGTTCATTTACCGTTCCTGGTAGTGTTCAAACACCATCTACTTTAGGTTCAAGAACTTTCACAGTTCCTTGTAACATTACACCAAGTGCAACAAGATTGCGTGTAGTAGGTAACTATTCTGGTTATCCAATGCAGCAGTCATATGGTTGTTCATCTTGTAGTGGACCTCCTTATTATGGTGAGACTGTTGACTTTTCAATCAACTTAGTATTACCTTCAAGTGTATCTGCTAACTTTATTGCTCCAACTAACACTTGGGTTAAGACCGTTAACAAATTCATCAACAGCAATCAATCTGGTTACACAGAGCATGCTTGGGATGCAAATAACGATGGTTCTTACGAGCAAAGAAGCGTAGTACCTGACTACAAAAACCCTCAGTTCATGTGGACTACTCCAGGCACTAAATGTGTTAAATTGAGATCTACAAACTGTTTAGGTAAAGATTCAATAGTAAAATGTTTCAACGTTCAATCTCCAACTGCAGTTCCAGTTGTTGACTTCGTTGCTGACAGAGTAACTATTGAGCAATACCAATCAATGAGATTATTTGACTTATCTACCAACGGTCCATGGGCATGGACTTGGGATGTATATGATTCAACAACATATGCTTCTTCAGGTTACTATCCAAACTTGACAGACGGTGATTTATATTCAGATCCATGGGGTAATGGCAACGATGAATTCACTCAGAATCCAGAATTTGCATTTGATATCCCTGGTTGCTACACAGTTGTAATGACTTGTCAAAATGACGTTGGTCCTTCAGCTACAAAAAGAAAAATTTGTTATGTAACAGTAACATTACCTACTCAATATAACTTAGGTTACGGTACTTACGGTCCAAACAACGATAACGTAGTTGGAAGCACCAGTGGTACTATCTTTGATGATGGTGGTCCAAATCTTAACTATGGTAACAACCAAGGTTTAGGTTCACGTTCATACTTACAAATCACTCCTTGTAATGCAAAGAAAATTGTATTATCAATGACCAGATTGAAATTCAAAGACGCTGGTGATAAATTAAGCGTTTGGGATGGTAAATCTCCAGGCGGACCAGGTACTACTTTATTAGCAACATGGTCAGTTGGTGCAAAAGCTCCTCAAAAAGTTACTGCAACCAGCGGAAGCATGTACTTATTATTCGAGTCTGATGCAGCAGGTGTGGATTCAGGTTATGCAGGTTCATATACTTCAGAACTTGGCCCAGCTACATTACCAACTCCAGCATTCTCTCCAAATACTGTTCCTAGTTATAACAGTACTCCGGTTAAATTCACTAACACTACTCAAGGTATTGTAGGTGTTCCAACTTGGGAATGGACTATTGATGGTGCTCAGGTTGCAAACAACACTAAAAAAGATTTCAACTATACTTTCTACACAGATGGTCAGTATGATGTTTGTTTAGAGATTAAATCTTGTGTTGGTAACAACAAATCTTGCCAAAAGATTGATGTAATCACTCCAAACACTCAAACAAGTTTAGACTTCATTGCGACTAACCGTCGTCCGAACATCAACGTAGACTTTACTACTTTGATTCCAGTTGCAGATAATGCAAACAGATTTGAGTGGACAATCTTCCCTACAACTTATACTTTAATGAACCCACCATCTTCTCCATCTACATATGGTGCTGGATTTGTTAAATACAATGCTACTCCTGGTGATTCTATTCCAAAACCAAGACTGAAATTTACAGCTCCTGGTTGCTATACCATCACTTTGAAAGCGTACAATTCATTAGATCCTACCAATACTTCTAAAACCATCGTGAAAAACAAATTCATCTGTGCTTTAGATTATTGCAAACCATCTTCTTACATTTTAAGTTCTGACGTTGGAATCAACAGAGTACGTGTTATCGACGGTACAACTGACCTGATTAACAACTACTCTACTTCTGGTGATGTTGCATACACAGACTATAGCAGCACAGTAAAAGCTAACTTAACTTATGGTAGAACTTATACTTTAGAAGTATCAAGAACAAGTAATGTTGACCCAGCTAACAGAAAAGGTTGGATTGACTGGAACATCGACGGTGACTTTGATGACGCTAATGAGCAAATCTTCTTCGAAGCTAGCACATACAATCAGGTTTACACTGGTACATTCACAGTTCCTGCATTATCAGCTTCATTTGAAGGTTTAACTAAAATGCGTATTGCTGCTAATTACAATAATGAAAGTACAACTGCTTGTGGTCCAATCACTGCAGGTGAATACGAAGATTACGGTTTAGTATTAGCAAACGACAACACTCCTCCAGTAATTACATTATTAGGTAGTGATACAGTAAGAATTGAAGTTGGTTCATCATATACTGATGCCGGTGCAACTGCATACGATGCTTCAGAAGGTGATATCAGCAGCAATTTAGTAATGACTACTGACTTAGATGCAGCAGTAACAGGTTTATACACTGTTGAGTACAATGTAACTGACAAATCTGGTAACAAAGCAGCTCCTGCTATCCGTACCATTATTGTTGTTAACGACTTAACATTACCAATCTTAACACTGAACCCAGGTGCTCCTGGTTGTATTGAAGCTGACAGAGATAATCTGCCATATGTTGATCCAGGTGCTACTGCAACTGACAACAAAGCTCCATTCAATTTAACATCTTCAATTGTGACATCAGGAACAGTTGATTCTAAAACCATTGGTACATATGTTATCACTTATTATGTACAAGACGTAGCAGGTAACTCAGTAACCAAAACAAGAAATGTTTGCGTAGAGGATACTAAAAAACCTACAATCTTATCATTAGGTGATACTTCAGTTCAAATTGGAAGTGTTTGGTTAGATCAAACTTCAGTTGAAGACAGATATGACAACAATCCAGTATTAACTAAAGAATGGGGCTTCAACGGTCCGGTTAACACTTTAGTAAGAAGAACTTACCCTGTAACTTACTATGCAGTTGATCAAAGCGGAAACCAAGCTACTCCAGTTGTAAGAAACTACAGAGTAGACGATTTCATCGCACCAGTTATCAGCTTAAATACTTTCGACATCGTTGAACACGAAGTTAGAACTCCATACAACTCAGTATCTGCTTCAGTTAGTGATAACTACTACCCAGCTGGTCAAGTTAGTTTAGTGAAAATTTCTAGCAACGTTAATCCAAACGTATTAGGTACATATACTGAAGTGTTTGAAGCAATCGACGGTTCTGGTAACGTTTCAACTAAAACAAGAACTGTTATGGTTGTTGATACAAAAGCTCCAAGAATCTGGGGTGAAATCATCCACGGTTGTGTTGGTGAAAACATCTGGCCAATGTGGGGTATTTCAACTACTGACAACTACTACAGTCCAGCTCAGTTGAAACCACTTGTTGAAGTTGTTAACCAAAACGTTAACATTTGGGAAGAAGGTATCTACACTATCACTTACAGAGTAACTGATCCAAGTGGTAATACTTCTAACGAATTCACCAGAATGGTTTACTTCACTTACTGGCCAAAATGTACTAACAGTACAGTATCAGTAGATGATGTTAAATCTGTTGAAGAAAGAGTAAGCGTATACCCTAACCCAAGTAATGGTATCGTAAACATCGACCTGCAAGGTGCATTAGCACAAACTGCAACTCTTGAAGTTTACAATGCAATGGGTCAGTTAGTAGTAAGCAAAAACTACAACGAAGTAAGCGGTAAATTTGATGTTGATCTGAGCGGAAACGCAGCAGGTGTATACACCATCAAGTTAATTGCAAACGGCGAAGTGGTAACTAAGCGCGTAGTACTTCAGTAATTAATCAATCATTCATAATAAAGCGCACCGGCTGAGGCTGGTGCGCTTTTTTTTTGCTGTCATTTTCTTGTCAAATTAGTGTTGAAAAGCTGTCAATTATGTGAACCACTTGTGTAAATATTAAAAATAAGTTCTACTTTTGAATTCTGAAGTCGATAAAGACTTAAGTCTTACAATTTTTGTGATTTAAATCATTTGGCTTATTTATATTTATTATAAATAAGCAATTAAGGTTTTGAAAAACAATTCTGTATACTAGTCATTTATTGATAATTTAACCTAAAGTTATCGCATGAAAAAAAATTATCAAAAAATGATATTAAATTGCCAACCTATTATAAGAAATATGAATAAGTTTACTAATTACTACAATGAAAAGATTAGCTTAGTTCGGTACTTTGTGCTGACTTTGTTTATTCTTTTAGGCGTCAGTACTGCTTCTGCCCAGTATTGTACATCCAACGCAACGTCAACGGCAGACGAGGATATAGCCTCGGTTTATTTGAAAGGTAACACAGTTACATTAAACAATGTGTCAGCTGCGCCAACCTGTCAGACTTACACCGACTGGACAGCCTTGACTCCTGTTGACTTATCGGCAGGAAGACAGTACAGTATCACTGTTACTGAGAGTACTTGTAACGGTCACTATACCTATGCATGTAATGCTTGGATTGACTACAACAAGAACAATACTTTCGAATCAGGTGAAGCTGTTTCTCCAACTTCACAGTCTAAATCAGGTGCAGGTGCTGTATTCACATACACATGGACAGTGCCATGTAACATCACTCCTGGAAATACCAGAATGAGAGTTGTTTTGATTGAAGGTTCTGTATCAAACCCTGGTAGTGCCTGCGGTACTTACACTTGGGGTGAAACTGAAGATTACACAGTAAGTTTACAATTACCAAGTTCAGTTAATGCTAACTTTATCGCACCAAGTTCTGCTTGGGTTAAAGCTGTAGTTAAATTCATTAACAGCAACCCTACTGGTTACATTTCACACACATGGGATGCTAACAATGATGGTATCATAGAAGCTCCAAACAGTGTTAACTTTAACTATACATGGACTTCAGCTGGTAACAAATGTGTTAAATTGAAATCTGCTAACTGTTTAGGTGCAGATTCAATCGTTAAATGTTTAAACGTAGTAGCTCCTACTGCAATTCCAGTTGCTGATTTCGTTGCTGACAAAGTAACAATTGAGCAATATGGTTCTATGAAATTATATGATTTGTCAACTAATGGTCCATGGGCATGGACTTGGGATGTTTATGATTCAACAACATATGCATCATCAGGTTTTTATCCAAGTTTAGCGACTGGTGAAGTTTATTCAGATCCATGGGGTAACGGAAGTACAGAATTCTCACAGAATCCTGAATTCGCATTCGATTATCCTGGTTGTTATACAATCGTTTTAACAAGTCAGAATGACGTTGGCCCATCAGTTACAAAAAGAAAAGTTTGTTATGTAACAGTAACATTACCTACTCAATACAACTTAGGATACGGTACTTACGGTCCAAACAACGACAACGTAGTTGGAAGTTCTGCAGGTACAATTTTTGATGACGGTGGTCCAGGCTTAAATTACGGTAACAACCAAGGTTTAGGTTCACGTTCATATTTACAAATTACTCCTTGTAACGCTAAGAAAATCACCTTGAAAATGACAACTTTGAAATTCAAAGATGCTGGTGATAAATTAAGCGTTTGGGATGGTAAAACTCCAGGTGGTCCTGGTACTACCTTATTAGCTACTTGGTCAGTAGGTGCTAAAGCTCCAGCTACTGTAGTTGCAACTAGTGGTAGCATGTACTTATTATTCGAAGCTGATGCATCTGGTGTAGACTCAGGTTATGCTGGTTCTTACACTTCTGAACTTGGTCCAGCTACTGTACCAACTCCGGCATTCTCTCCTAATTCAGTACCAAGTTACAACAGTACTCCAATTCTGTTTACAAATACTACACAAAACATCGTAGGTGTTCCAACTTGGGAATGGACAATTGATGGTGCACAGGTTAGCAATAACACTGGCAAAGATTTCAGATATACTTTCTACACAGATGGACAGTATGAAATTTGTGCTGAGATTAAATCTTGTGTTGGTAACAACAAAACTTGTAAAACAATTGACGTAATTACACCAAATCAACAAACAATGTTAGATTTCACTGCTTCTAGCAGAAGGCCAAACATCAACGTTGATGTAGTTTCATTAATTCCACAAAGCGATAACGCCAACAGATTTGAGTGGACTATCTTCCCAACAACATATACTTTGATGAATCCTCCAGCGTCACCATCTACATATGGTACCGGATTTGTTAAATACAATGCTACTCCTGGTGATTCTATTCCAAAACCAAGATTGAAGTTCACTTCACCTGGTTGCTATACCATCACTTTGAAAGCATACAACTCATTAGATCCAACTAACACAACAAAAACTGTTGTTAAAAATAAGTTTATCTGTGCATTGGATTACTGTTTACCAGCATCATACATTTTAAGTTCTGACGTTGGAATTAACAGAGTTCGTATTGTTGACGGTTCAAATGACCTGATCAACAACTATTCAACTTCTGGTGATGTTGCATTCACTGATTACAGCAAAACTGTAAAAGCTAACTTAACATACGGTAAAACTTATACTATCGAAGTATCAAGAACTGGTAATGTTGACCCAGCAAACAGAAAAGCTTGGATCGACTGGAACATCGACGGTGACTTTGATGATGCAGGTGAGCAGATTTTAGTAGAATCTAGCACTTACAATCAAATTTACAGCACAACATTTACAGTTCCAGCTTTATCAGCTTCATTTGAAGGCACTACAAGATTACGTGTTGCTGCAAACTATAACAACGAGAATACCACTGCTTGTGGTCCAATCACAGCTGGTGAATACGAAGATTATGGAATCGTTTTAGCTAACGATAACATGCCTCCAGTAATCACACTTTTAGGTAGCGATACAGTAAGAATTGAAGTTGGTTCATCATACACTGATGCCGGTGCAACTGCATACGATGCTTCAGAAGGTGACATCAGCAGCAGCTTAGTAATGACTACTGACTTAGATGCAGCAGTAACAGGTTTATACACTGTTGAGTACAATGTAACTGACAAATCTGGTAACAGAGCAGTTCCTGCTATCCGTACTATCATTGTTGTTAACGACTTGACAAAACCAGTATTAACTTTAAATCCTGGTGCAAGCGGATGTATTGAAGCTAGAAGAGACAATCTTCCATATGTTGATCCAGGTGCTACTGCAACTGACAACAAAGCTCCATTCAACCTAAACTCTTCAATTGTAACTACTGGTTCAGTTGATACAAAAACAATTGGTAATTATGTTATCACTTACTACGTACAAGACGTAGCAGGTAACTCAGTAACTAAAACAAGAAATGTTTGTGTTGAGGATACTAAAGCTCCAACAGTTGATCCACTAGGTGATACTTCAATTCAGATTGGTAGTGTTTGGATTGACCAAACTACAGCAACTGATGCATATGATTTAACTCCAACACTTAACAAAACTTGGTGGACAGTACCAGTTAACACTTTAGTGAGAGCTACTTACAGCGTAACTTACGAAGCGGTTGATGGTTCTGGTAACATTTCTAATCCAGCTACAATCAGACATTACAGAGTGGATGACTTCATTCCTCCAGTAATTAGTCTTAACACATTTGACATTGTGGAGCATGAAGTAAGAACTCCTTACAACTCAATCGCTGCTACTGTATCTGATAACTTCTATGGCGCAGGTCAGGTTTCAATTATCAGAAAGTCAAGCAATGTTAACTACAACGTATTAGGTACATACACTGAAGTGTTCGAAGCAATCGACGGTTCTGGTAACGTTTCTACTAAAACAAGAACTGTAAAAGTGGTTGATACTAAATCTCCAAAAGTTTGGGGTGAAATCATCCATGGTTGCGTTGGTGAAAACATCTGGCCAATGTGGGGTCTGTCAACTACTGACAACTACTACAGCCCAAGTCAGTTATTACCTTTAGTTGAAATCGTAAGTCAGAATGTGAACATTTGGGAAGAAGGTATTTACTCTATTACTTACAGAGTAACTGATCCAAGTGGTAACACTTCTGAAGAGTTCACCAGATACGTATACTACACTTACTGGCCAAAATGTTACAACAGCACAGTATCAGTTAATGATCTGAAATCTGTTGAAGAAAAAGTAAGCGTATATCCTAACCCAACTAGTGGTATCGTAAACATCGACCTGCAAGGTGCATTAGCACAAACTGCAACTCTTGAAGTTTACAACGCAATGGGTCAGTTAGTAGTAAGCAAAAACTACAACGAAGTAAGCGGTAAATTTGATGTTAATCTGAGCGGAAACGCAGCAGGTGTTTACACCATCAAGTTAATTGCAAACGGCGAGGTAGTAACTAAGCGCGTAGTACTGCAATAATTTATCTAATCTAATAATAGAAAAGCACCGGTTAATAGCCGGTGCTTTTTTTTTGATAAGAGATCTAGGTTTGATTATAGGATAAAAACAGCAGCAAGTTCAGCGATTAAGTAAAACTTCAATTTAAAGCTCATACAGGCAGTTATTCATTTTAACATAGCTGAATATACACAAAGAGAAATACATCTTAGCAGAGCTCAAAATAGAGCTTAATCCAGATCATCTATTATATCAGATGGCACATCAGAACTATGATGACCATAAAGACTAATTATTGTGGAATAAATAGCCATAAAAGCAATCCCAGAAGAGAGGGCTATATTACCATAAGGCCAATGAAGAATTTTAAGAATTGCACCCAGAACAATTGTAAAGCTGGCAAGCGGACGAATTATTGTAATTAGTTTTCGTATTTTAGATGGTAATTTATCATATTTCAATTTTTCGGATTCATGAAAGAAAATAGAAAGTAAAAACCACAACAATAAAATTCCACTGGGTAGCAGACGATAAACCATTGCCAGGGTAAAATTTCCATTATAATCCCAAATCTGCTGTAATACAATCAAAGAGAAAGCCAGCCAAAGCAGAATGGTTCTGAAATGTGTCATATATTAGCTATATAACGGAAAACGCTTCATCAGATTATTCACCTGAGTGCGAATTTCCATTAATTTGCCTTCATCTGCATGGTTCATCAGTGCCTGATCGATAAGTTCGGCTATTGTTTCCATATCAGATTCTTTCATACCACGAGTTGTAACTGCTGGAGTACCTAATCGAATTCCAGAGGTAACAAATGGAGATCGGGTCTCAAAAGGCACTGTATTTTTATTAATAGTAATATCACATTTAACAAGGGTATTTTCAGCAAGTTTTCCGGTAATAGCATCACCTTTTGGGCGCAAATCAATCAGCATTAAGTGATTATCGGTACCACCTGATATTATTTTATAGCCCCTTTTTACCATTGCCTGAGCAAGAGCGTCAGCATTAGCTTTCACCTGCTGCATATAGGTTTTATATTCTGGCGTTAGAGCTTCACCAAATGCTACTGCTTTGGCAGCGATAACATGTTCCAATGGTCCCCCTTGAGTACCTGGAAAAACTGCACCATCTAGCACCGCACTCATCATTTTAGGTTCACCCTTTGGTGTTTTTAGGCCCCATGGATTTTCAAAATCTTTACCCATCATGATAACGCCACCTCTTGGACCTCTTAAAGTTTTATGTGTGGTAGAAGTAACGATGTGGCAATGAGGAATTGGATTATTTAAAAGACCAGCAGCAATTAGTCCTGCAGGATGTGAAATATCAGCAAGAAGAAGCGCACCAACATTATCAGCTATTTCACGAAGTTTTTTATAATCCCAGTCTCTGCTATAAGAAGAAGCGCCACAAATGATTAATTTAGGATTTTCTCTTTTAGCTATTTCTTCAATTTTATTAAAGTCGATGCGACCATCAGCTTCTTCCACACCGTAAAAACTTGGCACATATAATTTACCAGAGAAATTAACTGGAGAGCCATGCGTTAGGTGACCACCGTGACTAAGGTCGAATCCAAGGATTTTATCTCCAGGATTCAGGCAGCCGAGCATCACTGCTGCGTTAGCCTGAGCACCACTGTGCGGCTGAACATTGGCCCATTCTGCGCCAAAGAGTTGTTTTAATCTATCGATAGCAAGTTGTTCAACCTGATCTACCACTTCACAACCACCGTAATATCTTTTACCTGGTAAGCCTTCGGCATATTTATTAGTTAAAACCGATCCCATAGCTTCCATAACCTGCTTGGAAACAAAGTTTTCAGAAGCAATTAACTCGATGCCATGTTCCTGGCGATTAAGTTCTTTTTGTATTAAATCAAATACAACTGTATCTCTTTGTGCGTTCATTATTAAGGGCAAAGATATTTAAACTTTTTAAATTCTTATTTTTTTGTAAAAATTCAATTAGATTAATATATTTGTTGTCTTGAAGAAAAAGTACTTTTCAAAAAACACTTTTTTTCTATTTTGTTCTTTGTTTATAGCATTGATAACCAATGCTCAAGGGAATAGATTGTCTTTTGTCATCAGTGGTCCGAAGAATCTTTCAATCTGTGGGGTCAATGATTCTGCTTTTATAGAGGCTTATAATATCTCATCCGGACCAGTTAACAACATCACCATAAAGTTGATTTTACCATCTGGAATTAACTATGTAAAAGGGTCATATTTTGGAACAGGTATAAGTGAGGCAAATATTTCTAATTTAAATCAGCCAATATTCAATGTTCCAAATTTATTGTTAGCAAAGAATACCAAGTTCAGAGTATTATTGACTGCTGATTGTAATTTACTTACTTTTTTGAACAGTAGCAGTACGCCTACAGTAAGTTTAAGAGCAGATTACACGGGAAATTTTGATGTAGGAAGTTCTATTCCTTATTCAGTCAGAGTCCCATCAGTTCAGTATGGAACTGTTACTAATCTTTCTTACACAGGAGATGTTGCCACCAAATTCAGCAGAAGTATTACAATTGGGAATTATGGAAAAGGGCCATTGCGGGAAATTAAACTTACCAGGTATAACGGGAAGGATATCCAGACATATTTTGTTAGTAAAGGCAATACAGTATTTAAAGGAGACACTGTAATAACAATATTCAACACTTCGCATTTTAAGACTATAGGCAATCTGGATACATTTCTAGACCAGAATGAGACAATAACATTTACTGATTCAAATTTGATAAAGGCTTGTAAATTACTCAGCACTAATTTCGAGTTAAGTTGGGGGTGTGGAGGAAAATCATGTCAGGTAAGTAAGTTATCAGGATCAGCTTTAATAAGCAATAAAACGCCGACATTAAAGGCTATTCCATTGCCCGTATACCCTACTTGTTACAACAACAATACATTTAAATCCGAAATTCGTTTTGTCAATACAGGCAATATGCCAGCGATAACTCCGCGATTAGCGATATCATCTAATTATGCTTATATGTTTTCTAGTTTTGATACTAGCTCTATACGCATGAAAGTTGGATACAAAGGCACATGGTACAGACCAGTAAAGGACAGTACAACTAGTTCTTACAATTTGGGCTATTATGGTTGTATAGGTTTATATCCTATAGGATTGTTCAGGGTTAAATGTCCCGATTTAAAGCCGAATGATACAGTGTTTTTAACCTGGAATACAACATCATGTACACCTCCACCATGCAGTAATGCCAGCATGGTTGTTAATAGCTGGGCCTATTATGCAGATTTTAAAGATCAGTGCAAGAATCTGAAAACAGTTCCATGGACATGGGGAAAGGTTTATGATCAACATTATTTCACAGGCTCAACATTTAGTCCGACAGATTTAATCAGCAACCAAACAGGTGAGTTCAGAACTTATATCAATTCAGCGAGTTTATTAAACAGAAGTTCGTCAGCTTCTTATGTTGTAGACTTGATATTACCAAAGGGTTTGACACACAGTAAGCAAAAAAAGGATTTTTATTTTATCAATTCAGATTTAACAGCCTATTGGAATCCGGACAGTATTGTTCAGAAAGGCGATACGTTGAGGGCTTACTTTCCGCATCCTGTACCAATTACTTTGACAGGTGCAGAATTGGTGTATTATCTGAAGGCAGACTGTTCAAAAAGTGGGTCGAACGGTAATCAGAATATTACCACTCAAATTCGCTATATACCAGACAAGACATGCGGTAGTAAGGAATGGATATTTCTATATTGTCAGACGCAACAGGTAAAGATACATTGTATCAGTAATTGTGCAGGAGGCATGAAGTTCAGAAATTTCAGGGTTCAGAGAATGTCATTTGGAAGACCAGACAATGATAATGATGGCAAGCCAGATGCAAGTGGAACTTTAGACAGCTTAAAAGTAAGAGAAGAACGTTGTATATACGGGGATACAATTCAAGCCGAATATTTTGGTGTCGTTAAACGAACCAGTTCAATTATTACATGGAGGAATGCATACATAGAGAGTACTATAACCTATGGGAAGAATCTGGATATTGCAGGAATACAGTTATTAGTTTGGCGAAGGGGTGTAACTTTATCATTGAATTGCAACCAGATTAAAAGCTGGAAAACAGTTACTGGCAATAATGCAACATTTAAAATAGACCTGAGTACAGATTCGATGCCGAATTGTGTATCGTCAGGATTCCGGTATAGCAATGATGACAGTTTAGTGGTAAAGGTAAAATACAGAGTTAATGGAAATCTAGGAAGCACCATACAGAATTTAAATTTCAGCAATAGGTTTTACACCAGTAATGTCAACAACCCAACGAGTAATGCCAACAAGTTTCAATGTGATACTTTTTCTGGTCAGATGATACTTGCCGGGTATTTTTTCACAACTTGTTGCAGCGACAATTATCAACTAAACTCATGTGCTACTATCAACGTGAATAATTATTTTTATCTGGGTATAGGTGGTAATAGTTATGGAGGTAATAATTATTTTCCATATGAGTATCGAAATTTTGCAAAAATCAAATCCATCAGATTTTATATGCCAGCAGGCATGAAAATGAAGAATGCTTATATGGCTCAATACCGAACAAGCGGATCAAATAAAACTACGGTTGAATTAAAGGATTCTTTGCGTCCATTGAACATCAATGCTAACCCTATGGTATTTGAAGTAAGCAAGTTTTTCAAAGATTCTGCGGGAGGCGTTATTAACTTAAGTGATGATGCATTTCATGGGTATTTTGTAGCACAGATGGATCCAACCTGTGAGATTCAGACTGGTAATTCAAATTTGATTAAATATGACTTTGTTTTTGAAAGAAAGGGGATATTTGGTTCAAAGCTTGATACAGTGAGTTCTGGATTTACAGATAAACTCACTTACAACAAACCGGTATTTACTGTAAAGCCTGTTTCACCAACCATTTATGCTGCACAGGATACAGCAGACTGGGAATTGGTATTCACTAATTATTCAGCAAGTTTCAGCAATACTAATTCATGGTTTGCACCAGATAATAGTGGAGCAATAAAGGTTGTTCAGATTAGAGATGGAGGGACAAAAGATACATTAATGCCATCTAAAAATGGGGTTTACAAGTTAGGAACCATTCCATTTAATACGACACGTAAATTTAAGGTAAGGGCGATTTATAATTCATGTAAAAAAGATAGTATTATTTTATATGCCGGATGGAATTGTTCATCATACCCCAATGATCTGGCAAGTTATCCTTGTGCAAAGGAGAGGATACCATTATATCTTGAACCACAGAACACGCAGTATCAAGTAACTTTAACAGATTCGGTAAGAACAGCAGATTTGTGTGCATCAACTCCATATACAATGACTATTGAAAACATTGGAGCTACAGCAGGTTATTCAACAAAAGCCATTCTTAATTTACCGATTGGAATGACGGTAGAATCAGGTTCATGTTACATCAGATATCCTCATAAGGGTTCAAAAACATCTCTGGCAAATCCAGTGTTAAAGAGTGGTACCACTTACGAGTGGAATTTGGCAAATCTCAACACAACAATCGCCAATGGATTTAAAGGAGTAAGTGATACAAATAGAAATAAGATTGTCATTTATTTCAGAGTAAAAACAAGTTGTGATTATTCAAGCGGTAATTATATCAGAGCAAGTGCTTCCGGAAATATCAAATGCGGGGACCCTATCATGGTTTATCCAGCCATTAGCAATCCACTAAATATAAAGGGAGTAACAAGGCCATATTACACCTTATTAAAGGTAGAATCAGACTCAATCTTTCCATGCGAGAAGCCTAGTAAAGTAAGAGTAAAAATCATCAATCTTGGTCCGGGTAAGACAGGTTCAGAAGATAAATACCAGGCCATTTTAGTTCCTGGGTTAAGTTATAACAGTAGTTTATACAATCCGAGATACAATGCACCTGCAGACAGTTTGACGACTACAAGGAATATCAACGGAGCAACAGAAGTTGAATTTAGTTTAAGAGATAGTATTCAACCGGGAGACAGCATGTATTTTGATTTTGGTTTTAACAGTGATGGTCGTTATTTGAATTGTGGAACGGTCGACTTATACAGTCAGGCAGCAGTAAAGCAAGAAGTAACCTGTGTTTCCAATAATTCGAAATGTAAAATCAATGTTGTAACTGGAAATAATCTATTAAAGCCTGTAGTTCTGAAAGGGGCAGTAGCATTTTCAGGTTTAAAGTCGAAAATAATCAGCACAGGGAATGATTCAGAAATAGTAACTCTTCAATATAGAATCACCAATACTGGTTTTAGAATTGCTTCTCCCAATACCATTGTTTATAAACTTGTTTATGATAAAAACAGTTCGGGAACAGTAAATTCTGGAGATATTACAGCCTTTTCAGATACTATTAAATCCGGTTTAGGCAAAAGCAGTTTTACCGATATTACAAAAACGGTTAAAGTAAAAGCTGGACAATCCTGTGCTTTGTTTATAGCACTTGATTCAGCCAGTTGTAGTTGTGGGTTTACATATGCTAAGTTTCCAGTACCAGGATTGCAGAATGCTGGTACAGATCGCTCTCTTTGCAGTGGCGATACAATAAAATTAGGTGTCAGCAAGGTTAATAGTTATCGATATCTCTGGACACCAGGCAGTGAATTTGTTTCCGATACAGTTGCTCAAGCGGTTGCAGTCATGGAAAATACAGACAGTGCCGGTATTTTTAAAGAGTATATTTTAACAACATACAGAGGATTTTGCACCAGTAAAGACACTGTAAAAGTTGAGATTTATAAATTGCCAGAGATACGATTGCTTCAAAAAGACACTGCTATTTGTTTGGGCAATCAAGTTGTTTTGAGTGCTGTTTCAAAAGGAGGCACTGGCGTTCATTCTATCAAGTGGAGTCCTGCACAATTAGTTAGAGACAGTCTCAAATTCACAACCATTACCAAACCATCAAATACTCAAACTTATATAGCAAGTATAACAGATTCAAAACAATGTAAAGCGAAAGATAGTATGCGTATTGTTATGCATCAGAATCCTATTGCAAAGTTTGATTATCCAGAGACATGCCTGAATTTACCTTTGTTAATTAGTGATAGCAGTAGTGTAATTGGCGATACAATTTATCAGAGAAAATGGAACTTTAACGGAGTTGACACCATGCAAATAAAAGACTGGTTAATCGATTTACAGGGTAATTCAGACGGACTTGTTTCATTAATTGTAAGTAGTGGTTTTGGATGCGAGGATACACTTTCTAAAACCGTGTATTTGAATCCGTATGCTGTTGCAGATTTCACAAGTAATAATGTTTGTTATGGAGATTCAATGAGCTTTGTGAATGCCAGTACACTTTCAAAAGGCCAAATACAATTTGATATCTGGGATTTCGGAGATGGTTATATTAATACACAGACAAACATTAAACATTTATACAATACGGCAGATACCTATCAGGTAAAGTTAATTGCGGTAAGTGATAAAAATTGCAATGACACAGTTACAAAATCAGTAATGGTATATCCGCGACCAACATCAGCATTTAGCATAGGTGATGTTTGTCTTGATGATAGTATTCATGCTTTTAATTCGTCTACAATTCTCAATGATTCAATTGTTAATCAGTGGTGGTACATCAATAATGATACGATTAGCAGTCAGCATTTAGATTACTTACCAAATTTCGATACTACCTATTCAGTAACATTAAAAACATCAACAGAATTTGGGTGTAGAGATAGTGTTTCCAAGTTAGTTCAAATCTTTTCAAATCCAGTGGCATTGTTTAATGTATTGCCAGTTTGCGAAGGAAAGAAGAGTACAATCATAAGCAGTTCAAGCATTAGAAAAGGCGTTATTTCATCGTATAATTATTCAATAAGCGATGGTAGCAATTACACCAGTCAAAACTTTGTACATCAATTTTCGAAAGGGGATACTTTTGACATTAAATTGATTGTTACATCATCCAATAATTGCAGAGATACATTAAGTAAAGAGGCTATTGTTTATCCAAGAATAACACCTTCATTTAGGGCATCAGATACTTGTATTTCAGGTATGGTAGTCATTAAAGATCAATCGACATTTATCAATACAAAGATCAAACAATGGGTGTATGATTTTGGTAATGGCGATTCAGCTTTTAGTAGCAATCCATTTTACCAGTTTTCATCTCCTGGCACCTACACTATAAAACAAATAGTAAGAAGCGATGAGGGCTGCGAGTACGACACCACTGGAAAAGTGACAATTTACCCATTACCAAAACCTGATTTTAGAGACACCAATAAATGTATAGACAATCAGTTTAATTTCTTTTCAAAGTCTGTTATTAGTTCGGGATCAATTATATCTTACCAATGGTATTTTGGTGATAATACCAGTTCAGCAACAAAAGATCCTTCGCACGTTTTTCCAGGGGCAGGTAATTACACAGTTAAGTTAGTTGCCACCAGTAACTATAACTGCAAAGATTCAATTGAAAAAACGGTTGTGAGTTATCCTCCTGTAAAAGTAAAATTTGGCGCTTACAATGTTTGTTTAGGAGACCCGATAGAGTTTACAGACAGCAGTGTAGTGCCATTTTCAACAATTAAAAAATACCAATGGTGGTTTGGAGATAAAGATACATCTATGGCAATCCAACCTTGGCACACTTACAAAACAGATGACACCTTTGATGTTAAACTGAGGATAACAACATCTTATGATTGTGATTACGATAGCAGTGCAAAAGTTATTGTTTATCCGGTTCCTGTTGCGAATTTCAAGACTGACCCAGACCAGGGAACCATTGTTAATCCGGAAATACAAATTACAGACTTAAGCAATGGGGCAGACACATTAATGTATGATTTAGGAGATGGCACTTTTTCGAAAATGAGAAATCTGGTAAACAGTTATCCTGATAGTGGAACATTCACTTTGCGACAAACTGTTTGGAATATTTATGGATGCAGAGATACCTTTATAAAGACAATAACCATACGATATTTATTTGTTTTCAATACACCTACAGCATTCTCTCCCAATAACGATGGAATTAATGATAAATTTGAGCCAGGTGGTATCGGTTATGGCACATACTCGATGTGGATTTATAACAGATGGGGAGAAATGATTTATGAGACTACTGATGGCAAAGCATGGGATGGAACATATGCCGGAGAAGATGTTATGACAGATGTTTATGCCGTGAGATATAAAGTTAAAGACTTCAAGGGTAGAAATCACTATTACAGTGCAACCTTTACTCTGTTAAGGTAGCAGATTTTTCAAATTCAAAGTAATATTGTATATTTGCAATATAACATTGTTACACAAATATCTTAAGATCAAGGTTTTAACAGTTTTTATGTTTTGGGTTTGTGCCATAAATGCACAGTTTACGCCCAAACTAAATCGTTTTAGTGCACAGCACAGAGACGGAATTGTTTATTTGGACTGGGTAATGTCCAGTGGTAGTGTTTGTCTGGGAATTTCGATAGAGAAAAGCGAAGATTCTATTAATTTTAAAGAGATAGGCAGCATTGGTGGAATTTGTGGTAATTTGACAAAGCCAATAGCATATGCTTTTCAGGACGAATCGCCAATATTAAACAAGAAAATTTATTACCGATTAAGTTATCCTGGATTAGGTCATTCGCAATACATAAACATTGTGGTTATTGATGTAAAAAAGAATGATTACGAAGTAAATCCAAATCCTTCATCGGGCCTATCTAAAATTAATTTCTACAATCCGAAGGGAGAGCTCCATCATATAAAGATTCTCAATTTATCTGGTGTCCAGATTTTAGAATTAGACACAAACAACGAAGTATTTGAAATAGAAGCAGGATTACTGGAAGCAGGTATTTACCAGTTCATGATATACAATGATGCATTAAGTAACGTTGTGAATGGTCGCCTAATTATTGCGCAGTAATATTAGTTTCCAACCAATAAATTCATAGCTGCTTTCAAACTGCATTTTTGATATTTAGAGTAGGCTTCAGCGGCCTTATTTCTAATAACCTGATGACTTTGTTTTTTACAGTAAGCAACTATGGCATCGTGAACAGTATAGGCCTCTGGGCACATAAGACCGGTGGTCCATACCAAGGCATTTCCTCCAGCTTTTGTTATGAAAGGTTTAAAGTAATCGCGACTCCTGCAAGCAAGAATAATGCAGTCACGTTTCCGGCCATCTGTATTGTAGACGGAATCAGTTAGATCAAAATCCATTAAACCATCATGACCGATGTAAGCAATTAAGTTAGCATGACCATTAAGGCCAATCACTTTTTGATTGTAATGAATAGTATCTTTAAGTTGACCAGAGACACTGAAGATAAAATCTCTTGTGCAGTTTTTAATATAGCGTCCATTGTAGGCATCGGCAAGAAGATACTGACCACTACTGATATGCTGGAATAGCAGACGTTCAAGTATGATAGAGTCTTTAATAATAGAATCATTCAGATGTAGTTTTTTGATGAAACGCCATTCAGAGCTTTTTTTAAAATAGGATTTAATTCCATAGCCACAACCCCAGTAGAGGTTAGAATTGGGTTGGTTTCCTATACCTATTTTTGCTGGAACTGGAACAATGCCTTGATACTCGTTATCACAAAGCGCAACGAGAATATGAATGGCTGGCACAATTGAATCTTTTTTATTTTCGGTAGAAATTTTCGGTAAAGTTTGAGCCCCAATTTGAGAGTACTGCATTAGAAAACAGGCTACAAAAATTAAAAATTTATACATGGTTCAAATAACGGAATATTCTATTAAAAATTGTCAGATGTTCGCAATAGCAATATCAGGAATTGTATCTTTGCAACATGCAACATGTACCATTGGCTGAGCGGGTAAGACCTCGACAACTTGAAGATTATATTGGGCAGGAACATCTGACTGGTCATGGAGCGCCATTAAAAAACTATTTAGAATCTGGCACCATTCCCAGTATGATTTTTTGGGGCCCGCCAGGGGTAGGCAAGACCACTCTTGCAAGGATAATCGGAGAGACACTGCAACTGCCATATGTACAGTTAAGTGCAATCAATGCAGGCGTGGCTGATGTTAGAAAGATAATTTCAGATTCTAAAGAACAGGGACGAATCCTGTTATTCTTGGATGAGATACACAGATTTAACAAGAGTCAGCAGGATGCATTACTGGGAGCGGTAGAATCGGGTAATATATTGTTGATAGGAGCAACTACAGAGAATCCATCTTTCGAAGTGAATAACGCGTTGTTATCGCGCTGTCAGGTATATGTCTTGCAGGAGCTGAGTTCAGATAATTTATTAAGTATGGCGCAGCAAGCCATAAGCAAAGATGAATTTCTTCAATCAAAACAAACCAGTATCGTAGAGCATCATGCCTTATTACAATTCAGTGGGGGAGATGGCAGAAAGTTATTAAACATCATAGATATGATTGCCATGCACGAGCAATCGCCTGTAATAATTGATGATCAGAAAGTAAAAAACATTTTACAGAACAAGCAGATTGTTTATGACAAGGCAGGAGAAGAGCACTACAATATTATATCAGCATTTATTAAAAGTATCAGGGGCAGCGATCCAAATGCTGCAGTATATTATCTGGCAAGGATGCTTGAAGGAGGAGAAAAGCCAGAGTTTATCGCCAGAAGATTAATCATACTTGCATCAGAAGATATTGGGAATGCTAATCCGACAGCATTAGTAATGGCAACGACCTGTATGACGGCAGTTAAAACTATTGGGATGCCAGAAGGTAGAATTATTCTTTCACAGTGTGCCACTTATTTAGCCTGCAGTATGAAGAGCAATGCATCTTATATGGCGATTAATAGTGCACAAGAACTAGTTCAGAAAACTGGGGCATTGGCGGTCCCAATTCATTTGAGAAACGCACCAACTAAGTTAATGAAATCAATGGATTATGGCAAAGAGTATGAATATGCCCATTCACATCCAGGTAATTTTATAGAGCAGGAATTCTTACCAGATTCTATCAAAGGTGCCAAGTTTTTTGAGCCTGGCAATAATGCCAGAGAAAATGAGATGCGCGACTTCTTAAAAAAGCGCTGGAAAGATAAATACGGCTATTAAATATAGCTACAAATCAAGTATTTAGCAAATTATTTTAACTAACCCTTGTTTTATAAACAAGCTTTTGTGCAAGGCATTAAAAAACGATAAAAATTCGTTACCTTTGCACATTTTATAAAATTTTAGCATGTATCGCACTCTAAAACACGTTAACTGGCCGGCCATCGAGGAAGAGATAATGAAGCAATGGGAGAAGGATAATACCTTCGCCAAGAGTATTGAATTGCGTCCGGAGAGCAAGCGTTTTGTGTTTTATGAAGGTCCGCCAAGTGCTAACGGGATGCCTGGTATTCACCACGTAATGGCCAGAGCAATTAAGGACGTGTTCTGTCGTTACAAAACTTTGCAAGGATTCAGAGTAGAGAGAAAAGGTGGCTGGGATACGCATGGATTGCCTATTGAGTTGCAGGTTGAAAAACGTTTAGGTATTACCAAAGAAGATATAGGAAAAAGCATCAGTGTAGAGCAATACAACAAAGAGTGCCGCAAAGATGTCATGGAGTTCAAAGACAAGTGGGACGATCTGACAACCAAGATGGGATACTGGGTCGACCTCGATCATCCATACATCACCTACGAAAACGATTATATTGAAACACTTTGGCATTTATTAAAACGCCTGCATGATAAAGGGTTTTTATATAAGGGACATACCATTCAGCCATTTAGTCCAGCAGCTGGTACCGGACTTTCATCACATGAACTGAATCAGCCTGGTACATACAAACCGGTAAAGGATACCACTGCAGTTGCACAGTTTAAAGTTGAAGCAGAAGGTGTTCAGAGTTTGAACAAATTATATGGTGCCGATGCAACAGAAATCTATTTTTTAGCATGGACTACCACACCATGGACTTTACCAAGTAATACTGCTCTGGCAGTAGGTAAGAACATCGATTATGTGATGGTGAGATCGTTCAATCAGTATAGTCATCAACCAATTACTGTTATTTTGGCTGAGGCATTATTGAGCAAGCATTTTAATTCTAATGCGGCTGAGCTTTCGTTAGGTGACTACAAAGCAGGAGATAAATTAATTCCTTTTGAAGTGCTTGGAAAAGTAAAAGGATCTGAATTAGCTGGTATTTGTTATGAGCAATTATTACCTTTCGAAGCCAATACCCGTGATCAGATAGAAGGCGATGCTTTCAGAGTGATTACAGGAGATTTTGTTACCACCGAAGACGGTACTGGTATCGTACATATTGCGCCAAGTTTTGGAGCAGACGATTTCAGGGTAGCCAAACAAAACGGCATAGGTTCATTAACCATGGTTGACAAGCGTGGTAAATTTTTATCAGGTGTTAAAGATGGTGTTTTCTTGTATGGCGATGAGTATGTGAAAGAAGATTATCTGAACGAAACAGAAAAGGTTGCGGCCACAGAGCAACAGCGTTTGCATTTACAAGGTTTTATGAAGGATACCAGCAAGTTGAATTACCTTAGTGTAGATGATAGAATTGCTTTAAAACTTCAGAACGAAAACAAACTATTTAAGAAAGAAAAATACGAGCACACATATCCGCATTGCTGGAGAACTGACAAGCCAATTTTATATTATCCATTGGAGAGTTGGTTTATCAAAACCACAGCAGTAAAAGATAAATTAGTAGAATTCAATAAGACCATTAACTGGAAGCCAGCATCAACCGGCGAGGGCAGATTTGGCAACTGGCTGGAAAATCTGGTAGACTGGAACCTTAGTCGCAGTAGGTACTGGGGCACACCCCTTCCAATCTGGAGAACAGAAGATGGTAGCGAAGAGATATGCATAGGATCTGTTGATGAATTATTTTCAGAAGTAGAGAAAGCCAACAGTCAGCTTGGATTATCACAGGTATTAGATCGCAACGCTTTTGATTTGCACAAGCCTTTTGTTGATCAGATAACTTTAGTATCTGCCAGTGGTCAGCCAATGAAACGCGAGAGCGATTTGATAGATGTATGGTTTGACAGTGGAGCAATGCCATATGCACAATGGGGATTAAAGAACATGGATAAATGGGCTGAGAATTTCCCTGCAGATTTTATTGCAGAGGGCGTTGATCAGACCAGAGGTTGGTTCTTTACTTTACATGCAATAGCAGTGATGTTGTTTGATTCGGTTGCTTACAAAAACGTAGTGGCAAACGGACTGGTATTGGATAAGAACGGCAATAAGATGAGTAAGCGATTAGGCAATGCCATCGATCCGTTTACAACAATATCGACCTATGGAGCAGATGCCACCAGATGGTATATGATGACCAACAGCGATCCATGGGACAATCTTAAATTTGACATTGAAGGTATAGGCGAGACACAAAGAAAATTCTTCGGAACCTTATACAACACCTATTCTTTCTTTGCTATTTATGCCAATATAGATCAGTACGAATTTAATTCTGAGAGGACAATTCAAGTTTCAGAATTGAGCGAATTAGACAGATGGATTTTATCAAAATTAAACACCTTAATTGAGCGTGTCAGCAAAAGTATGGATGATTATGATCCGACACCTGCAGCACGTGCTATAGAAACCTTTGTTTGTGACGATTTAAGCAACTGGTACGTGCGTTTATCAAGACGACGTTTCTGGAAAGGTGAAATGAATAGTGATAAGCAGGCTGCATATGACACCTTGCACACCTGTTTAACCACAGTGGCGCAATTAGCCAGTCCGTATGCCCCATTCTTCACAGATTGGTTGTATAGCAGTTTGAATCCAAAGATGCAGGGTAGTTCTGTGCATTTGAGCAATATTCCGGAAGTCAATTCGGTTATGATAGACAAGGAGTTGGAGTTAACGATGCAATTAGCTCAGGATGTAAGCAGCATGATATTGGGATTAAGGAAGAAGCAAAACATCCGAGTAAGACAGCCATTGCAAAAGATTATGGTTCCTGCAATGGACATGACTTTCAAAAAGCGCATGGAGCATGTCAAAGACTTGATTTTATCAGAAGTGAACATCAAAGAAATTGAGTACTTGGATGCAGACAACGCTATTTTGGTAAAAGGGATTAAACCTAATTTCAAGGCTCTTGGTCCGAAAATAGGTGCCAATATGAAGTCGTTAGCAGCAGCAGTAGCGGCCATGGATCAGTCACAGATCAGGACCATAGAAACAGAAGGCAAAATACAGCTTAATCTCGGACAAATGGAGTTTGAATTGATTTTGGCTGATGTAGAGATTACCTCGCAGGACATACCAGGTTGGCTGGTGAGCAGTTATAACGGACTGACCGTTGCGATGGATATAACTATAACAGAAACATTAAAGAAAGAAGGGATAGCGAGAGAGTTTGTGAACAGGCTACAGAATCTGAGGAAAGACAGTGGCTTAGATGTAACCGACAGAATAGCAGTAACAGTCGATAGCGACGAAAGTACATTAAATGCTATACTGGATTTTAAATCGTATATTTGCAGCGAAATTTTAGCAGATACTCTGATACCATCGGAAGGCATGTTAGAAGGAACTGAAATAGAAATAGAAGGCATTATCTGCAAAATAAAATTAGAAAAAAATGGCTAAGAAAAAAGTAGAAGAAAAAGAAAAAACACGTTACAGCGACGCTGATCTGCAGGAATTCAAGCAAATCATTTTGTCAAAGCTTGAAGTGGCGAAAGACGAATTCGGCAAAATGCAGAAATCGTTACAGAATCCGAATGAAAACGGAGATGAAAATACCTCAAACCAGTATTTGACACTGGATGATGGTGCAAGTACATTTGAAAAAGAGAACTTGAATCAATTAGCAGCAAGACAGAAGAAATTTATTGATAACCTTGAAGCTGCATTGATTAGAATTGAGAATAAAACTTATGGTGTTTGCAGAGTTACAGGTAAGTTAATTCAAAAGGAAAGATTAAAAGCAGTGCCACATGCTACACTAAGCATGGAAGCGAAATTAAATCAATACAAATAGTCACTTGTCAAACGAAATTAGCACAGAGAATAAGAGTATTCCTGCGATAAAATGGGTATTGCCTTTTGTCGCATTGTTTCTGGTCATTTTTCTTGATCAGTGGTTGAAGTATTGGGTTAAAAACACCATGATTCTTCATACTGAAAGAAAGATTTTCGGAGATTGGTTTATTTTGCATTTTACCGAAAACGAAGGCATGGCATTTGGCATGAAGTTTTTCGATGTTTATGGAAAATATGCTTTGAGCATTCTAAGAATTGGTGTTTCAATTTTTGGTTTTTGGTATTTAGTTACTCATATCCGTAAGCATGCCAATACTTTTTTTCTGGTTTGTGTTGCCTTGATATTAGGTGGTGCAATAGGTAACATTATTGATTGTGTTTTTTATGGCGTAATTTACCATGATATGAACCAGTATAGTGGTGGTTACTTATTAGGTTGGGTAGTAGACATGCTGTATTTCCCGATCATTGAAACCCACTATCCTAGCTGGTCGCCGATAAAGCCAGGTCAGGAATTTGTGTTTTTCAGTCCAGTTTTTAATCTGGCAGATGCGGCTATCAGTATTGGAGTAGTATCAATTATAATTTTTCAGAAAAGATTTTTTAAGCAAACTGAAACAGCACAGGAAGTTGTAGAAACTCCTGTTGTAGAATCAGCTGATGATACCAACAACATTGAAACTTCTGAAAGCAAAAATGAAAACATTTAAAGTAAGGTTGAGTAAAGCAATTGTTTTACTCACTATGATTTTTACCGGTGCTCAACTGTCAGCTCAGACAGACGGAATATTATGGAAAGTAAGTGGAAATGGACTTACAAAACCAAGTTATTTGTTTGGTACAATTCATTTGTACTGCAATCCAGAGAATTTATTAACTCAGCCATTGGTAGATGCAGCAAAAGCATCTGATGTTGTTGCTATGGAGCTCAACTTAAATGATTATAATACCTTAGTAGCTCTTTATACTTCCAGTATGGCGCCAGTTAAGAAAACATTGAGTGAGATCTTAACTAAGGCACAGTATAAAACTGTTGACAGCGCTATAAGAGAAGTTTTGAAAGATTCAATTTCGACATATAATGCCAAGTCGCCAGTTGCCATGATGGGCTATTTATATGGCAGTAATGACATCATTGGCTGTTCGCAACCAATGCCCGTTGATTTTTCTATAGCGCAATTAGCAAAGCAATTGGGTAAGGAAACATACGGATTAGAGAGTTTTGAATTCCAGGACAGCATTTTAAAAGCCATTCCAGATAGTATTCAAGTGAAATGGCTTATGGATTTTTGTGGTAATATCAGTAAAGCTAAAAAAGAGTTTAGCGATTTTATCAGCAGTTATGATGCACAATCAAGCAGCAAATTGTATCATTTGTCAGTAACAGTTTCACCAGAGTTTGAACTATACAAAGATTTACTATTAACTGACCGCAATAATTCATGGGTAAATTTTCTAAAGGAAAACATGAAATCGTATGCCATTTTTACAGCGGTAGGAGCAGGTCATTTAGGTGGGGATGATGGATTACTGGCACAATTAAAAAAGGCAGGGTATACATTAACACCTATAGCCATAAAATAATATTCGAATATGATGAAAGTTTTAAGATTTTATATTTTATACAGACTATATGTAGCTGTAGCATTAGTAGTGTTTGGGGTTTTGTCGCACGTTTATGGCGATCCTATTTTGGCCTGGATACTCTATATTTTGGCTTTCTTTTCCATTTTGCTGCACTTTCTAATTGGTCCGATGCGTTTGGTTAAAGATTCAGTTGAAAGTGGCAATGTCGAAGAAGCGGTCGAATTAATTAATAAAGTAAAGTATCCTAAATTACTTGTTAAACCAATTCGTTCGGCTTATTATATGTTGCAAAGTACACTGAACCTTGCTACTAACGATTTAAGCAGTGCCGAGAACAATATCAGAAAATCTTTAAGTACTACATCATCTTTAACAGGTGATATGCGAGGTACCAACCTGATGCAATTAGGTTTCATTCAACTCAGACAAGGTAAAACCAAAGAAGGCAGAGCTAATTTACTGGAAGCCGTTAAAGCCGGCATACCTGATAAAGAAAGTTTGGCTAGTGTATATCTTCAATTGTGTTCTATAGAAATTCAAAGACAACAGAACAGAGCTGGAAAAGCATACTTTAAGAAAGCTAAGGATTTGAATCCAAAGAACAAAGAAGTAGCAGATCAGATCAGAATGATGGAAAAGACCATCAGCAGATTACCTGGATAAAAAAAGCAGTCATTTCTGACTGCCTTTTAGATTGTTATTGTAAAAATTCACTAAATCAGATTCCGAACAGGCAAACACCAAATGAGAAGAGGTGTTGACCAGGATTTTGACCTTGAGGGTATGCTGAATCGGCATACATATTGGTCAAGCTATATTTTCCAAATACTGAAACATTATCGATTTCAATTCTGACTACAGCATTCATTTGCGTTTCATTCACTTTAACATCAACATCGTTTTTCTGTTTAAAATCGAGTGAGTTGCGATCACCCTTTAATACTGCAGTGCTGCGACCATTGAAACCGAACTCTACACCGGCAGCCAGGTTAAACTTATTGTTTTTACCATGAAATTCGAGCATAACCGGCACAGTAAGATAGCGCACATCCAGACGGTTTTTATCATAGTTATTGATGCTATCGTTATGCACTTTTAAATAGCCATTTTGATCGAGGTATTGAACCTGTTGTTTATTTTGATATTTCAGGTAATAGTTATTGATGTTTAAACCATAACTCAATAGGATTTGATTGTTATACAGGTTCATATCCTGACGAATCAGACCAATATTGATATTAGCGCTTTTGCTGAGTTTAGGCTGATAGGAAGTTGCTGCAGTATTATCAGACATGGTGCTTACAAATCCGATATCAAAAGTTGGCAGCCAAGAAGTTTCGATGAAGTGGTTTCTTTTTTTATCGTTTTTGTATTTGAGAATATCTATGACCTTTTTACCGGCAGAATCTATCTTGTTATCTGTTGGGTTAGAAGCCAGATTGATATCGTCAGAGTAGCTCACTTTAACCACTATTTTTTTATTGTTCAAAGTGTCTTTGAATTTAACGGTGGTGGTACTTTCGTCGCCAAGCGGTTTAACAGCTACAGTTTTGTTTTTGTAGGTAATTTTTACACTGTCGGAAGTCGACTGAGCTTTGGCAAACAAGCCAGAGAAAGCGATCAGTAATGCGGTTATAATTAATTGAATTGTTTTCATGATATATATGGATTAAAAGCCTGCGATGATTTGATATTTTTTATTTTCTATGATGATTTTTTTGGACGTTCTTGTATTGGAATCATTTTCAATTTTGATGCGAGAGCCACCAGTGATTCTTGAAAAGAGGGATGGTTTTTCTGTATCAGGTTTTGGTGTAAATTCGTTTTCTATACTCACAAGAATGGTTTCGGTAGCCGGAATACTGTTGCGAAGAGGTTCGTTCTGGATGAGAACAGGTGTATTAATTTCCACCAGTTTTTCTTGTTGATAAGGCTCTGCAATTACTGGGTCTATAACTTTAGTTATGATAGGTACTTCGTTGACAGGTTGTGGTATTATCAAATTTTTGTGAGCGATGTATCTAATTTTTTCTTTTAAAGGTAGAGCACTGTCTTTAGAAGATTCGTTGGGAGAATTAACAGAATTCGGACTGAGAGCAGGGGTTTGGATCACAGGTTTCTTGCCGGCAGGTTTAATATCTGCCATTTGAATATCTGTATTCTTTTGATTGTATAACAGAGCCACACCAATAGTGATAACAATCGCGGCGGCAGCGGCATATTTAAAATGGAGGGGAATAATTCGGGCAGACTTTTTCTTTAAAGGCGCGATATTAAAAGGCCTTTCATCTTGCTCTGGTTGAAGCACGGTTTTTTGCCAGGCCATCCAGAGTTTATTGTAGCCTTCGTCTGACTGAATGGCATCCAGCAATCTTTCTCTTTCCTGTCCGGTAATTTCACCTTCGAGTAATTGAAAGAGAATTTCATCTATATTATCGTCATTGATAGGTTTCATATAATATGTTCTATGCTAACTAAGTAATTTTTTAAAGTTTGTCTCGCTCTGAAAATGTACACTTTTACCTGAGATTCGTTAAGGCCGGTGATATTGCCAATTTCGGCATAATCATAACCTTCATAATCTCTGAGCATGATGACGGAGCGCTGGATTTCCGGTAGTTTCTGAATGGCAGTATTCAGAATACTTTTGAGATCCGGCTGAGAAGCTTCTTTTCCTTTTTCACGGTATGATTCGGGCATTTCAACCATTTTCTTTTCTCTTCTAATTCCGTCAATCATTTTTCTGTAAGCAGTGGTAAAGAGCCAGGATTTACATTTCTCAAATTCTACCTTTTTCAGATTGAGCCAGAGGCTTTCAAAAGTGTCTTGCACAATGTTTTCTGCATCTTCTCTTACATTCAGGTTTTTGTTAATAAACCTGAACAGGGCAGAGGCATGCAAATCAACGGATGTGT
>JACCDI011331437.1_pt1 | contig 33831 bp, 30 predicted proteins | sample 7442791 | NCBI WGS metagenome assembly JACCDI01 (sample SAMN15323434, study PRJNA562643) | freshwater metagenome | isolation source: river surface water | place: USA:Blue River Watershed | collected 2017-08-15 | reverse complement strand
TGTTGGTTTAACGTATTTGGCAAATTCACTAACAAATTCACATGTATTTTTAGTTTCATTAATCTTATATAACACACTAGGAAACTCTATTATTTCCATTTGGTCCTTATTTTCACCAGAATCCCAACAAGTAGCCTCAAAATCTAACACACATAAATAATATTCCATTGGAAAACTATCAAACCAACTTTAATCAAATACTAAATCAATTTTTTATAACACAGAATAAATTTCCACAAATGTTTTTTCGCAATTTTTAACATTCTCATTAGTAATTAAGTCATAATGAGACTTTTTTAAATTGTATAGCGTGAATATAATTGACAAATCTTGGTTAACAAAAATTTCTTTGTCACAAACTGCCATAAAACATAACTTATTTAAATTTGCGCATTTGCTTGCACACTCTTCAATACTAAGTGATACATCTGGAATAACCGGCAAAGAATTTCCAACATTAAAAATAACTTTTTCATTTGGTTCTAAGGCTTCTGAATCAATAATGCAAGAGCGTGAATTTTCCAAGTCTTGCAAACAAAACAGAATCATTTCTTTAAATTTGTCCGCAACTTCAGAGTTATTTATTGATAAAAAGTAAAAATAAGTTGAACTATACTTGTAATAATCTTCAACATGTACATTCATTATTATTTTATTTAAATTTCCTGAGTTAAAAATACCTTTTGTAAAACTTACATTATGTGGGTTTTTTCCATAATTAATATTAAAATTTGTACTTGAGCTATTTTCTAAAAAGTTTTCATTTTTCCCGGTTGGTATTGTATAAACTGTGTTATTTAAAAATTCATAATTATATAGGGGAATTTGTGCAAGTTTACAAAAATTAATTAATTTAAAAACATCGTCCCTAAATTGCAGATTTTTCTGTTGGTTATAAAAATTTGTAATTTCACCTTGTCCTCTTGTATTTGTTTTTATTGTATTTATATCAATAATTGGAAATTCTGCAATATATGAAGTTATTTCAAATCCCAATTCTTTAACGGCTTTTAGTTCACTTAATCCTGCTCTAAACCTTGCATCAGGATTAGGTAAAACTTGGTTTATGTCCAGTGAATATTTTGCAAATGGACTCAGATATAGTCCTTGATTAGACCAATACATCACCGAGTGCGCAAATGAACTTGAATTAAATATATTTGATAGATTTGATGATTTTATATTAAATAACCGGACCATTCGCGGGACTCCTTGAATAATTATATGTATAACACCAGAACCAGATGCTCCTGCAATAATATGTTGGTCAAAAATCGTTTGCAACATATTAACAATTTTTTCCACTTGTTTTATTTTTTCTTCATCTGGACCAAATAAATACAAATCAATAAATTCAAATCCATTAGAATCAACTGGGTTGGACTCTGGTCGAATTGAATTTAAATATGTTTTAACTAATAAATCTCCTGAAAAAACCAATGAGTTGACATCTAATGGCATTATTTCAAGAATTTCCCAAGTCCAGTAATCAAATTTTAATTCCGAAGTAACTGGTTTATTGGATGTGATTTGAGATTGTTCCATTGGAACATCTAAGTTATATAAATTAAAATAATATCAAATCAATTTTTTTCCTTTAACTAAAAAATTGTTCGGACAATAAAACTTGTTCTCGCCCGGGTATCTTGGTTAAGAACTGAATTTACTCCTCCTTTGCGTAAATTTTTTACTTGAAATACAACATAAACATATTGGTTGATTTTATCGGTTAAAAATTTGTCCATTAACAATTTTCTTTTTTCATAACGATTTAACGACTCTCCATCAGTGGTTTTCATGGCATCAATATTATCAATTTGAACTTTGTCCGTATCAAATGAAAAATTTTCTTGGTAAATAGTTGTAAACAGGCATAACTTATGAGAACTAGTACACTTGTCAATAGCTTTAGTTAATTTTGGATCCGCATATTTTTTATACGGGAAATTTTTTCCATTAAAAATCTTTTTTTCTTCCGGATTTAATGCTTGTGAATCCAATATTCCTGTTTCATAAAATTCTAAAAAATCATTCCCGATAGCTAAATCTTCAATTCCTGTTTTAACCACACGCTTAACCAAGTCAATTTGTTCTTCATTAGTAAGTGTCAATATTACATGATAACACCAACTACCAGAATAGTCGTCAATTTTAACTGGTCCGAAAATTATGTTTTTTACTCGAGCTTTAACAATAAAGTCGACAAATATAGTTTCATTTCCACTTGTTTCGTTTGCTTCAATTAATTTATTGTGTGATTCATATATAACTTTCTTTCCTACTAATGAACCATAAAATTCGTTATCTTTGCGTACTTTAATAATATCAAAAGAATTAGAATCATGCAAAAAGTTTTCTTTTGGTTGTACATATCTAAAGTCACCAGACCAATTTACCCGGTTTGTCCAATTGTGCACATTTATATCTAATAATTCTTTATGAATTCCATTTTCAATAAAAGCATCCATAAATTTTTTTTCTCCATAATAAGACAAATTACCTGAAATAGCTTCTTTATCAACTAAGTTTTTTGTTTTATCATATGTTATTTTTTCCCATGACTTTTTTTCAACTTGAGATGCATCATAAGTAGTTAGTGGAAATTCCTTAACATAATCAGAAATATCTAATCCTCTGGTTGAATATTTTAATAAGCGGGACAGTTTTGCTCTTTTACCACAATTTGGATTTGGTAGAACTTTTTTTAATTGAACTGCCATTTTTGCAAATGGACTGACATAAAAACCCCCATTTGTTAAATGCATGGCCACATGAGCAAAATCAAATGAATCAATTACTTCATCTGGTTTTGTGTAATTTGTACAAATTAATTGAACTATTCGAGGTATTCCAACTATGTAAATAGAAATTACTGAGTACTGTACAGACGCTCCAACGTTTTCATCCCCATACGCTAATTTTAAGTTAGTAATAATTTCTTTTGTTATATTTGCTTTGGTTTCGTCAGAACCAATTAAAAACAAATCAATGTCTTTCAAATCTTGCAAATTATAGCTGGACTTTGTTTGGTGAATATGTGCAAAGTATGCGTCAAATAATAATCCTCCAGTAAACACAATAGAATTACTTGAACTAACCGGTATCAATTTAAGTAATCCACAAGTAAAGTAATCCAAATCTAATTCTGGATATCCAACATCCCAAATAACTGGACTTGGGGGATCAGCAACCTGGTCGGCAACTGGGCTAACATATAGTTTTTTTAATTGCTTTTTAACTTTTAGCATTGGAAACATTAAGCTTAATCATAACAAACAAACACAATATCAATTTTTACTTGTATAAAAAAATTGACTTTGTTATTTGATAATTCCAATTTTAATTATAAACTAATGGATAACCTTACTCAATGCGTGTTATTAGTTGAAAGAATAGAGCAGGTACCAAGAAATGATATTGAATTATATCGAATGGATTGGTTTAAAATTCGTTCTCTTATGCAAAATCCTGGTCCTGATACTGTTCTACACAAAAATGAACAAATGTTAAAAATTATTTCCAGAGTCGGAAGTTTTTCTTGGTTAACAATGTTTTATAGAAATCAAAAAATTCTTCCAGCCGATTCAATAAACTACTGGCTTATTACTCATAAAGAAAAAAATATCAATTACAATATTGTGTTATTTGAAATTGATATTTCCAAATTACCGGACAAGTTTTATTCATATTTTACATCAAGTCCACAAGATGAATTTTCCTTTGAATACTTGATTAATATTATGAAACATCATTTTGAAGAAATGAATAATTTAAATAATAGGTCTTGTGAAAATGAGTCTATATCTAATATTATTACTAAAACAACCAAAGAATATTATAAATCAAAAGCTATTGAACAACCCGAATTTATTAAAACCCCACTATATTTGTATCAACGAGTTAATGTTTATTGGATGGCATCAAGAGAAGACAATCCTTTAGCAATTGCATTATCAGATGATAAAATAATCAATTGGGGTCCTCAGCTTGAAATTAACACAGACAAAAAACTTGTTTTGAAAAAATCAGAATCTGTTGTAGATCAAGTTTCAAACTCTCCCATCAAAACAAATTATTTAGTTGGAGGCTGTTTATGTGATGATGTCGGACTTGGTAAAACATTACAAATTTATACATTAGCACTGGCTAAACCATCAACAACTTTAATTATTGTTCCTTCTCATTTGGTTTCTCATTGGGTCAGTGAATATCACAAGCATGTAGAAACAAATGCTAATTCAGAATTAATTGTTTGTAACGGAGCAATATCTCCGCATGATATTGCGCAGTATAATGAATCAGCTGAAAAACTTATTGTATTAGGGACATTCGAACATTTAAAATCAGGAGCCTTTATTAAATTTAAATTCACCCGAATTGTAATTGATGAATTTCATGAAATTGCAGACGTTAAAGGGTCTATGATTGATAAGTTAAATGCAGATTTTAAATGGGTAGTTACTGCAACCCCTTTTGTTAATTCAAATATGATTTCCAATATTTTAAACTGGGTTGGTAAAGTGCCCGTCCAATATGCAAATATAACCAAGTATAAAAAATATATAAATACTTTTTCAGAAATGTTTAGGAAAAATACTAAAGCCAATGTAACTAGTGAACTAGGACTTCCTCAAATTAAAGAAATTAAATACTACTTAACATTTAGCCAAAAAGAAAAACTTTTTTATGATTCAATATGCAATTCAAAAGATATAGTTCAAATGAAAAGAAACTTTTGCATTAATCCCAGTTTATATTTTAAAAAGGATGATGTTGATGCATTTGTTTCAATTGATGCACTTGATGATACATTAAAGGCACATCACAAAAAAGAATATGACAACCAAGCTAAAAAAGTATATGAATTTAAACTAAACTGGTTAAAGTCACATCAAACAGTAAAAACAATGTTAGAAACCAATGAAAAGAAAGCCATTGAACAAGAAGAAAAAGCTAAGAAAAAATTAATAGCTACACATAATTTAACAGACTCAACAACCACAATGCACAAAGAAATAAATTTAAGTGGTGAACCCAAAGAACTAACTGAGGAAGAAAAAATTCAAAAAGAAAAAGAAACAAATGAAAAATTTTGGGATCAAGCTGTTGGACTTGACTTGGTTGAACCTCAATCGATCGAAAAATTTAAGTATTTAAATAAAATACTTCAGGGAATAAAAGCATCAATGACCTACTTTAATTCCCAGTTGGATTTAATTAACAAGTCAAAAGCATTAGCTCAGTCAGAAAAGTCTTGTAATTGTGTACCGGATAATAACGAAGAAACTGAATGTGGTATTTGCCTCGGTGAATTAGATGCACAATTTACTATTTTACATTGTGGACACATGTTTTGTTATGAATGTATAAAGTTACTTAGTAAATCCCCATTAACTAAATGTCCAATGTGTAAAATTGGTTTGACAAATACAGTAAACTATGTTGTTGGTGTTGACAATACACCTAATGATTATGGTACCAAAATATCCCAATTAATTAAAATTTGTAAAGAAAAGAAAGAAAAAATTATTCTATTTTCACACACAAAGGCCCTGTTAGAAAATCTTAGTAGAATATTGGGCGAATATAAAATTAAAGCCAAACTATTTAATCAAAAAGACCTTATGACTTTTGAAACCGATGATGTTCAAGTGCTAATTTTATCATCTGAATCCAATGCTTCTGGGCTAAATTTTCAGTTTGTGTCAACAGTTATTTTGTTAGAACCTTTAGAAGGAGAATATATCTACCGCAAACAAATTGAAAACCAAATTATTGGGCGCTTGCATAGAATTGGCCAAACTCGTCCAATTGAATTTATTCGATTAATTATGATGGGCAGCATAGAAAGTCAAATTGATTCTGCAAATAAAATTGCTGATGCTATATATTCTGAAACAAATGATGAATTTAATTTGCCCATGAATCAGGTTGAAATTCACGCATAATGTTTTTGTTCCCATTTAGTTTTTTTATAAATTAAAAAATAAAACCTGTAATTTTAATATGAGGTGTGTTAGTTTCACCATTAAGTTCACATTTAACAGATTGCTGTATACTAATAAATTTACAACTTAAAAATATTTTTTGTCCTGGTTTAAATTCTTCATCGCTAAGTTTATTTAATGTTTGGGAATTAATATATACACCATCATTATATAATGAATCACCATAATCACTAACATATTGGTATATATACTCTTTATAATCTTCTCTATTAGGACATATGGTTAAATATAGGGCTTTTGAATTTTTAAAATTTATTTTATTATCAATGCAAATTCCATAATTTTTTAATAATTTGTATTTTTTAGAATCTTCTTGTTCATTTAAGTTAAATAATTTCTTTTCTTCTGGATCAATTGCTAGTGAATCAAATAAACAAGTTGTTGCACGTTCTTTATTAGATTTAATTGATTTTAATAATAATTTAATATTTGTTTTTATAGTTGATATAACTTGAGGATTTTCAATCGATATTACCATAAAATGTGGTCCATCAAAATGATCACATCTGGTACAACTGTCTTTCCAGTATCTATTGTATTGATAATAAACAATAGAAGCTTCAAGTAAATGGAACCAATATTTATTTATATTTGATTTATTCTCGTTATAATAATTTTTTTTAACAAGTTTTTTAAAGTCAAAATCATAATAATAGTCATTATTACGTATTTTTGCATCAACTATTTCCATGTTTTCAAATAAAAATAATTCTGGTTCATTTAAATAATAAGAATAATCACCATATTCTCTATAATTGTTGCTGTACTTGTCACTGTATTTATTTAAATTTCCTGTAATATTAATATAGGACAAATTAAGTATTTTTGTTGATTTTACTTTTTTAATATTAAAGTTATTTCTATTGAATAATTTATTATAATTGGCAAGGTGGCTTTGAATATTTTTAAGAAAATTATTTGTCCGTGAATAAATTTGAACTATTTTTTCATTGTCATAAATTTTTTTAAAATCCAAATTAACCAATGGATATTCGCTAATGTATTTGCTCATGCTTAAACCTCGCTGGTGATATTTTTTAAGTCTGGAAAATTTCGCAATAGCTTTTGATTTTGGGTTTGGTAAAATTACTTTAGATTCCATTGAAGCCAATGCAAAAGGGCTAACATATAATCCTACATCAGATAAATACATCATAACATGAGCCAAATCAAAATCATTAATAACTTCATCAGCTGTATTTCTATTTGTACAAATTATTTGAACAGAGCGAGGAATGCCTTTAATAGTAATATTAATAATTGTATCGGAATAACCCGCCCACACATTATCAACTCCAAATTTTTCAATAATATTATTAATAACGCAAACTATATTTGACTTTTTCTTATCTTCAGAACCAAATAAAAACAAATCAATATCTTTAAATTTAAAATTGTTGTAATTGGAGTTTCCATTATAATATTTATTCCAATATGCATCAAATAACAGTCCACCAGAAAAAATCATTGAATTTATATCTAATGGTATTAACCACATAATTCCATAAGTTAGTTCATCTAATAATAAACCATTAATTATAATGTGTTGTTCAGCTAGTTTGTCAAATTCATCAAATTCATCATTTAATATAGGTTTATTTATTTTCATTAACAAGTCTACCATATTAATAAATAAAGCTTAAATCAATTTTTATAATTTTGTTCAATGGAACTATCTGTTTTAACTATAAAATCAGCAGCAAAATAAACACATGGAGTATGGTTTCTATTAGGACAAGCCACATTATTCTTAAATGATGTAAGAAACTTATTAATTATAGTTGCTTCCCAGTCTCCAATGATTTGTAGTCGCGAACCCGGAATCCAGTATTTTGGATTAGTAAATGCGCCTTCGCTTAAATGGGATTTTCTTCTTGACCAATTATAATTAACATAACCACTGACTCCGATGTATAATTTATCTGATTCAACAAAGTTATACATCACCTCTTTAAAAAAGGCAGGGCGATTGATTTCAGACACGCAAAAATACTCTTTTTCTTCCGGTTCAATTGCTCGGGAATCAAATAAACATGTTGTAGCCCAAGGCTTTTGTTCTCCCAAACTTTCTATTATCATGCGAATATGAGTTTTAATGTTAGTAATTGCTTGTGGATTATCAATTGCTAGCACAACAACATGAGGACCTTGGTAATTAAATGTTTGGTAATGTTTTTCATTAAAATCTTTATTATATTGATAACAAACAATTTCTCCATCAATTAAATATCTATGACGATAACGTTTAGAAAATTGTTCTGGAATATTATACTTGTATAATTTAGCATATTCGCAATCCTTATTATTCCAGGTGTTTTCAGATTTTAAAACTCGAAAGTCCCTATATAAAAATGGCTCTGGACCACCGAGGTATTCAAAATCACCTGACAAATTCACTTTGTCAATTTTAAATTCTTGTATGTGAGTTATTTCATTTTGATTTACAAAACCTAAATTATCAAACATTTCAATTGTTCTAAATATTTTCTTCTTTTCACCATCAGGTCCAATTAAAATATAATAAAGTTTGTCTCCAATTGTTTCCAAGTTATTTGTTTGTTTATATTTGTGTGTTAAAACTTCTGATAAATCTGCTTTATATTCATCTTCAAAAATAAATGGGTATTCGTTAATATATCGACCAATACCCAGGCCTTTTTCTTGGTATTTAGCAAGTCGGGACATTTTGGCAGTTTTTTTTGACTTTGGGTTTGGTAATATTTCACGCATTTCCATGGAAACTAATGCAAATGGGCTTACATACAATCCTTCATTTGATACATACAACATTACATGAGCCAAGTCAAAATCATAAATTACTTCATTAGCTGTCCATTTATCAGTACATGTTATTTGAACAATTCGAGGAATTCCAACAATTAAAATTGTTATAACTGCTCCATTTAATCCAACACAAACCCTATCATAACCAAAACGCGTGTTTAATATATTAATAACTGTTAAAATATTTTCCACCTTTTTTTCTGCAGAACCAAATAAAAACAAATCAATATCTCTTACTTGGGTATTATCCCATTGCATTGACTGATTAAAGTTTTGTTTCCAATACGCGTCAAATACCAATCCGCCAGAAAAAATCATCGAGTTAATATCTAACGGTATCAAACTAATAATTCCCCAAGTTATTTCATTAAAAATGTCTGTTGAAAAAGTTTCTTCAATTTCCATTAAATTTTAATAGAATATTATATAAAGTAACTTTGTATCAATTTTTATCTTTCATAAAAACAAGATGCAAATTAAAATAAAATATTTTACGTTTATGTGGATTGTACGGAAACAAAACTATAAATTTCCGCAAAAACTTTATTGGGATTGGTACCAACTAATTCTTCACCGTAATTATTAAATATTCCTATTTTAAAAGCGCAAATAATATTAGTTCCAACTGAAATATCAGTTAAAGAACCTTGATACATTGATATAAAACACAATTTATGTAAACCCTTGCAATCAGCTATTATGTTGGTAAAATCATATTGAGTTTTTAAATCAATTTGATTTATTAGTGTGTTATCAACATTAAATTCATGTCTTTCTTCCGGGGTTAATATTTCGGAATCCAATATACAAGTTCTTTCTTTTTGATTTTGGGTTTTCTCACATAATGAATAATATGCAAATCTTATAATTTCTTTAAATTTTTCATTAAACTGTACATCATTAATTCCAACAGCTACAAAATATTTCTGTTCATATTTACAAACAGAAACAATAGAAACAGGTAACACAAATAAATCGAAATAATTATTAGCTTTTAAAATAGCAAATTTTGGTTTTCGCCTTAAGTTAGCAAATTTTTCACGAGTACTTCCTTCCCAACACATAGACAACTGGGTATCTTGTAAAAACTGTTCCGGAGGTTTTGTTTCTAAATTGTAGTCCAAGTCCAAACATGCAAAAACTTTTTTATCAATTTGAAAATTATATGAGTTTAAATGTGCATTTTGGCTTGAATAAATTTTTCTTAACTCATTGTATATTTTATTTTTTCCACATGATATCAACCCCTTAACAATCATAGGAAACTCTTTTATGTATGGAGTAGGTTCAAGCCCACTGGTTACTGCAACAATTAAATCATCAAAACTTGCTCGCAATTTTATACTGTAATTTGGGTGAACTTGATTTGATAACCATGATAACCGTGCATGAGACCCAATATAAAAATGTTCATGAGTACAATACATACATTCATGTGCAAAATTAAAACTAGCAAGTAAATCAGCTGTAGTAATATATGGGGTTTGGTAAACAACTATAATTACTGGAATATTTGGTATGATTATATAAAAACAATTTCCTACATCACATTTTTTAAGAAAATATTTATCTGGATACCCTGACAAATTATTTTGCAATTGGACAATTTTATTTTTTTGTTTTTCATCAGTACCAGTCACATACAACTCCAATATTTCAACTGATTCAACTGATTCAACTGATTCAGATGATTTTGGTAATGGTTGATTTTTAATTGCACTCAAATACGCCCGTGAAAGCAATTGTCCTGATAAAACCATTTGATCTAATTCCAAAGGTAATAGGTCAAATAATTTTCCAGTCCAAAAATTCATGTTTAATTTATCTATTGTGATGGAGGTTTCCATTAGAAAAATTATAGATAATTAAATTATTCGCTTTTATTATCAATTTTTATCAGGGGCTAATAAACAAATTTATAAAAAGTTGAATTTTAATTAAACTATATACTGTGTCCGATAACTTTTAATGGATAACCTAACTAACACTATTTTATTGATTGAACGAATAGAACAGGTACCAAGAAATGATATTCAAATGTATCGGATGAATTGGTTTAAAATTAGGTCTTTAATGACAAACCCGGGACCAGATACTTGTGTTTATACTAACGGTGAAATGATTAAATTTGTTGAAAATAAACCTAGTTTCTCATGGTTTAAAAACTTTTATTATAATCAAAAGATTATTCCATCTGATGCAATTAATTATATTTTAATTAACCATTGTGAAGCAAATATATACTATGGAATAGTTTTACTTGAAATACATGTTGACAAACTGCCAAAAGAATTTTATACACTTAACAATACTGAATCTGATATTATGAATAAAGTTAATATTGAATACTTAAATTGTGTAATGTCAAGTCATTTTGAAATTATAAATAATATTAATAACAAATCTTGTGAAAATGAAGCTGTATCCAATACAATTTCTAAGTCTTCTAAAGATTACTTCAAATCCAAGGCAATTGACCAACCTGAATTTATTAAAACCCCACTATATTTATATCAAAAAGTTAATGTACATTGGATGAGTATGCGAGAAAAAGAACCTTTACCAATTGAGTTATCAGAAGACAAAGTTATTAACTGGGGACCAAAGCTGGAAATAAATGTTACAAAGAATCAAGTTATCGATAAACTAAAATATAAATGGAATAAAGAATCTCTAAATTATTTAGTAGGTGGGTGTTTATGTGATGATGTTGGACTTGGTAAAACATTACAAATTTTAACGTTGGCTTTAATGGAACCATCAACAACACTAATTATTGTTCCTGCTCATTTGGTTACTCATTGGGTTGATGAATATAATAAACATGTAAATTCTAATTGGGATTCCAAGTTAGTTGTTTGTGATGGCAAAACTATAGAGTCAGACATTGCTCAGTATAATGAATCAACTACAAGATTAATTGTGCTTGGTACATTTGTTCACCTAAAAGCTGGACTATTTACTAAATTTAAATTTAATAGGGTTGTTGTTGATGAATTTCACGAAATTGTAAATGAAAAAGCCAATAACTTGGATAAATTACATGCAAATTTTAAGTGGGTTGTTACAGCAACACCTTTTGTTAATTCACAAATGATTAACAATATACTTAATTGGATTGGTAAATACCCAATTCAATATCAACAAATTACCAAATACAAAAAATACATTAATACTTTTTCTGAAATGTTTAGAAAAAATACAAAACAAAATGTGGAAAAAGAAATTGGTCTCCCACAAATTAAAGAAATTAAATATTATCTAACTTTCAGTCAAAAGGAACGATTATATTATGATTCAATTTGCAATTCTTCCGATGCAAATAAAATGAGAAAGAATTTTTGTATTAATCCAAATTTATATTTTAAATCCGATGATGCTGTTGACTCATTTGTATCAATTGATGCACTTGATGACACAATTAAAGCCCATCATCAAAAAGAATATGATACTCAATATAAGAAAATTTTAGATTTTAAAATGAACTTATTAATACCTGTTGTGGAATCTATAAAAAAAATGGAACTGGATGAAAAATCAAAAAATCAAATATTTAATGAACTAGCCGGGTCTTTGTTATCTAATCCAACCGGTGAAATCATTGAAAATATTTGGAACTTGATGATTACAAACGATTCATATCGTGTATTAATTGCAGGCGGACTTATCACTTGTATGTCCATGGAAAAAACATTAAGTGAAATTAAAAGCAAAATTACATATTTTAATTCTCAATTAGAATTAATTAATAAAACCAAACAAACTGACGAAACTGAAACTCATGAATGTGATGACACAGATTGTGGGATTTGTTTGGGTTCATTAGATTCACAGTTTACTATTTTACATTGCGGACATATGTTTTGCTACGAATGCATCAAGTTATTATCACAATCTACGCTTACTAAGTGTCCCATGTGTAAAACAGGAATTGTTAATACAACCAACTATCTGGTTGGTGTTGATGCAAAACCAACTGACTATGGAACTAAGATTTCCCGATTAATTAAAATATGTAAAGAAAAAAAGAACAAAATAATTTTGTTTTCGCATACTAAGGCTCTATTAAATAATCTAAGTTCAATATTAGCTAAATCCAATATTAAAGCTAAGTTATTTAATCAAGATGAACCAAATACATTTGAAGCTGATGGTGTTCAAGTACTAATTCTATCATCAGAATCTAATGCGTCTGGACTAAACTTCCAATATGTTCAAACGGTTATCCTGTTAGAACCATTAGAAGGTGAATATATTTATCGTAAACAAATTGAAAACCAAATTATTGGGCGATTGCATAGAATTGGTCAAACTAAACCAATTGAATTTATTCGATTTATTATTAGTGACAGTATTGAAACTGATATTGATAAGGCAAATAAAATTTCAGATGCAATTTATGCAGACACTAACAGTGAATACAGTTTACCAGTTATACAAACCGAAATTGTCGTTTAATATTTAAAGATAAATTATTATTTTATTTAATTAATGCTAAAAGAAAAATATATCTTAATTGAGAACTTTAAAAATGCAAATTCTGTTAATTTACTTTGGGATTTAAAATTTGTTGCATCTGAATCTGTTTGGACAGCTGAATTTAATTCTGGTTCTGTTAAGCTTAAAACAATTAGGTCAGACGGTGAAACATGCGAACTAACTGGTAACTTAGAAAAATCAATTGACAATTTTAACACGTATAGTGAATACTTTAAAAAACCAATTCTCACAGTTTATCAAATTACCAGGTCTAACTTTGGTGCCCCATATGGTGCTCATTTAATTATTTTCAATGACAATTCTACTGGATGGATTGGTTATGGTTCTGGTATGCGATATGTTGACATTAGTTTAGGATATTTGGATAATACAAATACTGAACTCGCAAAAACTATTGGTTGGTTCTAAATTTTAAAAATAAATTAAACTAATCAAGCATATTGGCCATAGCAAAACCAGTTGCAACCCCAGTACCAATTACAATACCAGTACCAAATGCACCAACTGAAAAATTATTGGGATTTGAATTGTGATGACAATGTGTATTTGTAACTGGTTGTTTCTTTTTATATTCTCTTTTAATTTTAATTTCCGGATGCAAAGGTAACACACAATCATGTCCAATAATTAATTCAATTAACCTTTTCTTTCCTTTAGTTCCTTCAATATTATTTGAGTAATATACTGTACAATGAGACCACATATAATTATTTATATTTGATGAAACAACATATCTATTTAATATTTTTTCATCAAATTGTTCTAGCCATTTGGTTGTTCCTAAAATATTTTGTTGATTTGCATATTCTGAACAATAGGCTTTTATTTTTCCAATTTCTTCGAGTACTTCTGGACACTTGGTAATATTATGCTCGGGACATTTGCAAAAAGAACAAGTTGGTTTAGTATGGGGTTTAATATGTTGTACATCAAGTTCAGAAGTATCTGAGTAGTTTATAACAGCATTTTTTGGAGTTAGTGAAGAATTTGAATTATAGGTATTTTGATTATTAGTAAATCCTAACAAATTTTTAAGATATTTGAACATTAAATATTTCAATTATTGAAGATTATTATAATTATAAATCAATTTTTTTATATTTAAAAAGTTAATTAAACCATAGTTTGACAAACAACTTGTTCGGTATTATTTTTAGGCGGGTCAACATATGCAACGTCAACTGTATCTGAATATTTTAAAATTAATGATGGTTGCCATAAATGACCTAAACATAACACGATTTCTAATGAATCAAACCAACTAATGGCCCAAGAATTTCCTATACTATGTAATTTTCTTCTTGCATTAGTTTCAATAATTATTCTATTGGTTGAATAAGTTTTACCATCTGTTTCTATATTAATTTTATCACCCATTGTTGCTTTAAATAAGGGATTAGATAGAGTAATATCAGGAAAGGTTAAATAATTTCCTTCAAAAGTTTCAACTAATTCCATCGGAATATCTTTGATTTCACTATCTTGACTTGACCATAATCTTAATTTTCCCCAGGTTCCCCCGTAAATTCTAATATTAAAATATGCATCAGATGTTCCGTCTAATTCAATATAATATTTTTGTTCTAGGTTTTTTGCACAAGTTCGTTCCTTTACTTGTCCAGTTTCTAAATCATAAAAAACCTGGTACCCTTGTTTATCCAAAAGAATTGATCCTAATAATAAAGCATCTGGGTTTGCAGATTTTACTTTTTCAGAATTTTGTACCAAGTCAGAAAATTCACTTATAATATGGTCAACCGATAATTCATGAAGATAAGGTACTAATGACCTATAATATTCTCTGATATCATGATAACCAGTTTTACCAATTAGGCCCCATCCTGAATTTGCTCCTTGCATAAATCTTTTAGGGCATTTGTATGGTAATGTATGTCTCATTTTATATAAATCAGCTTCTAGTGCTTCATGAGCAAGTTTGGCTTTAGTTTCCCTGTCTAATTCCTCGGCTAATTGGTCCGGGGTGAATTGGATAGTGTGGGTGCACGATTTGGCTAACCGGGAACTTTCCCAGTAAATATAACCGAACATTTGACCGGGGTTTTTCCTTGGACTAATTACTAAAACTTCTGGAACAATATCAGCTTTTTTCCTTGAAACAACAGCTTTAACATATTCATCCGATTTTCCCATAAGAAAATCCAATTCGGTGCCAACGGTTTTTAATTCTTCTCTCCATGCTCTTTCTTGTTCCATTTGTTCGGAGTTTTTGGCTTCAGATAAATCATGAATTAATCTGTACGAGTCAGTTGATGTTACCACACATAAATTAGCTGGATCTACAAGCAGATGATAACTACATAACCCATAAGGTAAATTATTTACTGGAACACATGGAACCCAACTATTCAACTCAAAAGACCAAAACCAAGTATCTTGGGTTTTATCCGGAACTGGAAAATTTACCAAGTGACGTGAATTAATTTCTCCTGCATCATATTTAGTATCGGGGTATTTGAAATTTTCATTTTCTCCACAACTTTCAACGCTACTTTCTTTATTACCCATTAGTTCAACAAGTAATTAATTGTCATTGGAAATATAAATCAACTTTTTTAGATTACGTGAAAAACAACATAAAAAAACTTTTTCTTATGTATATAATAAAATGGAATCATTTGATATAATTAACACAATTGAAAATTTAAATGAAGCTCAACGGGTTATTAATCAAACAATTAACCTTGGAACCGAATCTTTAAAATCATTGCAAGCACAAGGGGAAACTCTTGGTACTATTGAAGATACACTGGATTCAAATAAAAATATTTTAAATAAATCTATGGGGGTGTTAAAGTCAATGGAATGGTTTGGCTGGGTTGGATTGTCTGGAACGGTATTTGCTAGGTCAAGCTTGTTAACAGCTTCAAAACAAAAAAATACTAATACACCAACAATAACAATAGCAAATGTACCAGAAAAAGAAAATATTCCAACCAAACTACCCGAACCGGATTGTCACAAATTGTTTAGTCCAATAGCTAGTTCCAACGTTATTATCAATCAACAAGACAAAAACTTGGAAATAATTTCTAACGGGCTTGAACAATTGCACTTAATTAGTACAACAATGCAATCCCATTTAGTTTCTAATCAAGAAACCATGGAAAGAATTAACGATAAAACTGAACAAGTAAATGGAATAACACTAGCCACCATAATAAAATCTGCAAGAATATTCGGTTCGTATGAAAAAAACCAAAGTATTCCATTAGGTTATTTTCAATTTGTTGATGTTGTAACCGGAAAATTTCTAGCAGTAGAAAATGATTTTTTAACATTAACTAAAAACTCATGCCTTTCAACACAGTTTGCATGCGAAACTACCCAATCAAAATTAATTGGAATTTCAAATATGCTAACACTTAAATATATAGGCACCAGTTTACTCGGTTCCATCAAAGTCGCTGGGGAATATTGGGGACGTATGGAAGACTGTTTTATGGATTTGTCGGGTCAGCCAACTGGAATATTAGTTGTCGGGAGAAATTGGGGCTCTGGTGCATGGATTAAAAATACTACCGGGTATACTGGTTATCTTACTGATTCAACAACCGGAATTAATGATAAAAATTCTATGTTGGTTGTTAAAGCTTGCAAACTTACTAATGGAAAATCTAACTAATGGAAAAAATTGATTTTTAAATTTAATATCTTATTATTTATAGTTTTCTAATGAAACCAACTATCCATTCATATTCTGAATATAACTACCTAAAAAATAACTATATGGGTAATCATTTTAATTCAAATCCATTTAAATTCACATATAACCAGTCAACAAATAAAATTCGGTTTGTTGTTCCAGAAGCTAAAAATACCCGAGTTATAAATAGACAACCAGGTCAACAGTTACTCAAGTGCACATATATTGTCTACTTTAGGTCACACGACGGATATTGTTCTGAAGTTGATGACTATGAACAAGCCGGGTATGAACTTGAAACTCAAAAGTTAATTAGTTTGTATTTTACTGTTCCATCTAATTTATTGGATGGGTCAGGTGGGTTGGATGAAGAATTACTTGATGCTGATTGTAATTTAGTTAATAATGACATTACTTGTAATTATTTTTCCAAGTGGTCCGATGAATCTGCATGTTGTGGTGTTTGTGGGTACACTGATTTATATGTACCACAATACATTGAATGGGTTAAAATTGTTTAAGTAAAAAAATCTTATTATCTGGATTCAATATTTGGATTTGCCAAAATTATGGAAACTAAATTATTTTGTTTATTGTTTACCCACTCATTAAACTCTGCAGGGTTTTTTAACTCTGGGTCAGGAGGCGAATATACCAATCGATATGTACGAGCATATTTGTCTTGTTTTTTATTATAATAGTTATCAATTAAACTGACTTCTTCAATATAATCACCAACTTCATTTCTAATTATTTCAAAAAAATCATTTTCATATAGCCATTTTTTCTGAGTAGTACCATCAAGTTCTAAGTTTTCGTTTTTAACATAAAAACTTATATCTTTGTAAATGGACGGAAGTTCAGAATATGGAATAAATTTATTTAATTGGCCGTTTGCGTATTGAGAAATAAATCTTGGATGTTCTGACCAAATGTAACGAATGTCAGGAATTTCAGTAAATATCATGGCTAACCTATCCAATCCAAATCCTGCAGCAATTGCTTTTTTTCCAGTAATACTATTAGCCTCCAAAATTGCAGGTTGAACAACCCCACAACCTAAAATTTCAAGCCATTTGTTTTGAAACTTTACTTCAATCTCAAACGATGGATGAGTAAATGGGAAATAGTCTGGGTTAAATCTGAATTCACAATTTGGAAATAACCAATTTACCAATTGAGCTAATAGTGTTTTTAATTCAACTTCAGGGTCAACATCGTCTGCTACTAAGGTTAATAACTCCATTTGATGAAAAACCGGGTAATGTCTTGAATCAATTTCATCTTTTCTATAAACATCACCAGTTACAATAAAACTAGTTATTCCTTGAGCAAGTAATTCATTTTGATGAGCTGATGTGTGAGTTCTTAATACTGTAGATTCATTAACATAATAAGTATCTGATTTACTTCTGGCAGGATGAGCTTGTGGAATTAGTAATTTATCAAAATTATCGCTTACACTAACAAATGGACTTAAATTATCAAAATATTTAAATTTATAGTTTGGTAATTGAGAAAAAAACTTATAAATATGAGACTTGATAATTTGAATTGGATGATTATGCAAGTTATGAAGTTTTCTATCCAATTTTTTTTCAATAAATTGTGGTATGTTAGAATAGTTTGTTTTTAAGTTATTCATTATAATTTAATTTAACTAAATAAATGAATTATTTGTCAATTTTTTTATTATAATTCTGAAAAATAAATAGCAAATTTTATATTCAATTTGACGAGAACAAGTTATAAATAAAAAAATTACTAATACTTATTCTAATCAATTAAAGTAATATTTGCAATAGACATTATTGAATCTATTTCATCTCCAACTAATTCTAAATTAGCATTGGTAAAATTAATTGTGTTACGCATATGGAATCTATCTTGATAATACAATTTTTTTGTTTCAAATAATGTTTTAATGTAAGACCGAGCAGGATTTAAAATTGGAATTTGGATATAATTAATTTTATAATTAAATATATCGAAATTTTCTATTGAACGTAACCAATAAACGTGAATTTGTAAATATTCACTTACTTCAATAATTACATCACATAATATATTAGTCAAATTTGTTAAATAAGAATCTGGTTTTTTTATTGGAAGGTAAGTAAATTGAGAATTTGAATTAACAGATAGATATTTTATTATGGTAAAATCAGATGGTTCTGCTTGATTAAACTTTTGAACTAACAGGTAAACTGTTGTTTTTGGTTTTAGCTTCATTTGATGGGTTAAACTTTGGTTACTATTACTGGCAAATTTGTGCAAACAAACACTTCTTTGTGATTTATGAATTGGTCGAACTGGTTCTTTCATTATATTTATATTATTTTAATGAGAGCCAGTTAATTTATCAATTTTTATGCAAATAAAAAATTTGAATTTGTAAGTAATTGTGCTGGTGCCATATTATCTTCAATGTCAAATTCTTTAAATCTTACAACTATTTCTAATGAATCTCATGATGTTGCGCTTGGTGAGCGCATAAAAATGTACGAAAACACCCCATTACCTACAACTGGAAAAATTAAACCAGAAGACAACTTTATCATCAGACTTGATGGTCGCTCATTTAGCGCGTTTACTGGCAGTTTTGTTAAACCATTTGATCCAATATTTATTAAAGCAATGTGTTATACTGCACAAGATTTGCTAGAAAAATTTAATTGTCAAACCGCGTACACACATTCCGATGAAATTACATTGATATTCTCCCGACAATATCCAGATAAATCCGGTACATATGTTAGTGTCCATTTATTTGATGGACGGGTTCAAAAAATAATTTCATTAACTGCTAGTTATTGTAGTGTTCGGTTTAATTGGCACTTGAGTAAATTATTTGAACAAAATGCAATGGGTACAAATCCTGTAGTTTATCCAGAAAATTTAATTAAAAAAGTTTTTAATTGTGAACAAATGTTTGATGCTCGTTGTATTTGTTTTCCAGACGAACTTGCCCATGAAATTGTTAACCACCAAATATGGAGGTCAGTTTATGATTCTCATAGAAATGCTGTCCAAGCTTATGCGCATGTGTATATCGGAAAAAAAAATTGCATGGGAAAAAATTCAGCCCAACTTATTAACATGTTAGATGAAACTGGTATATCTTGGTCTGATGTACCCAGATGGATTAAGTATGGTTTTTATTGTAAAAAAGATTTGTACGAAAAAGAAGTTGATGGTCAAATTATTTCCCGTGCTAAATGTACATTTAAAAGTTTTCGTATTGAATTTTCCAAACAAATACAAACAATTCTATTGGCCAAGTACTGGGATAATACTGATTGCATTAAAGAAAATGCGAATGTTGATATTAGTTTAATTTAAATTTTATTTTATTTTAATTATTGGAAAACTAGGATTTTTAGCAATGCCACAAGCTCCTATGCTACTTGTTGATTCTGTTCTGGCTATTTTAACATAACCATCAATACCCCACGATATTCCCCATGAATTTTTAACTAACCAATATTTTTGTCCAGAATTTTCTTCTCCATATCCAATAATTAAAATCCCATGATTTGGTTCTGTTCCACAATCAAATTGACCAATAATACCTCCAGAATAATGCTGAAAAATTTCTGTAGATACATCAAGATAAGAAGCTACTGGGCGTTGGAAAACTGCTTGTTTCAACAAAGTTTCGTTATTTTTTTTAACATTAAAACAATTTGTTAAAAATGAAATTGGTAAACATCCTTTGCAATAACTAACAGAACCATTGGATGATGAATATGGATAAGTACTAAGTGCACATAGTCCAGTTTTTCGTATATGTTTAAATGAACCAGATATGTCACCTCCATCACATTGATAACAATTATATTCAAAACCATAAGTACATTCAATAACTTGTTCTGTTGATAATTCGTTAACTGAAACATTATATGCTATTGCTGATGCACTTTCAACTGCTCCAGAAGATGCAAATGCCCATCCAGCATTGCAATTACCTTGGTCTTTTATAGAACTAACATAGTTACTAGTGCGCCAATCAATAGAATTACCCGCAGCTAAATTATCAGTTGCATATAAATCACAATCAAAATGTCTTATTTTATTAAAAGAATTAAATTGACTAGTAAATTCATCCAAAGTCAAATCAGTAAATTGATTATATCTCATAATAATGTTTTTACTTTTTAAATTATTTTCTTGAATTGTTTGAATATTTTTTGCAAATATTTTAAATCTGCTTGTATATTCAGTATTATTCAAATATTTTTTATTAAACTTTTTAACATAATTTTCAAACTGGGTTAATGTGTTTTCATTGCTTTGTAAGTCAACAAATATTTTTGCAAAATTAGTGTTAAATACAAGCGCCAATAAAAAAAATCCCAAATAAAACATATGATATAAATAGCTTATATAATATGTTTTTAAATTAAAAAAGTTACAATAAAATCTGTTACCTATTAAACATCAATGTCTGGTTTTTGCTTTGATTTGGTCTTAACTTTACCATCGGTATAAATCCGCTATAATATTCCCCTGTAATTTTATCATATACATTTGAACCTTTAACTATATATGATTTTGATTTTATTTTAATTTCTATTTGCACACTATCAGGAATTTCTTCGTTGTCATTGTCTGAATCAGAGTCAGAACTTAATGACGAATCATCGGAATCGGACATATCAATTAGTTTTTGTCTAGACTTGTTATTTGCTGGTTTTGGTTTTAACCAATCGGGTTTTTCATCGTCTGGTAATTCCGCTATCAAGTCGTCAAAACCTTTTGGTTGTTCTTCCTCTGGGTTTTCTTCGTTTATATCTTTTAACGATTTCAGCGCAAGCGCTGTGGCTTTAGCTTTGCAAAAGACGCACCAAGTTTCTTGAACCATATCCTTTTTATTGTAAGACATTAAATTTATATCTGACTGATATCGCTTAATAAATTTGTTATTCTGAAACATGGATTTTTTCAAGTATTCTATTTTCCCAGCGTATTCGGCTTTTTCTGCGGGGGTAAATCTGGGATTGGATGCTATTTTTTCTAAATTTGACAAGTTAGAACCAAGAACTTTATCAAACAAATCAAATTTATTGGTCTTAACTATAGTATTGGTTTTTTCGTCAATAACTGAAGCGTGTTTGTCATTGATCGCAGTTATACAATAAGAATGGTTCTCTGGTACTGATTTATTAAAATTAATCATTTCTATCAAGTATACTAAACTATTTAATCCTTTGTCTAAAATGTCTTTTTGTAACTCAAAAGTTAGATGTCCAATACTACTTGCCTCTGGAGAATTTATGATATACTGGATATTATTAGTTGTGTTATTACTATTTGTAGTATTGTTATTGTTATTATTATTTGTTATTTTCTGGGGATTTTTTTCTAATGTGTTAAATTTTTCGGTTAGTTGATTAACTTTTTCTTCTAATGATATTTTTTGTTGTTTTTGTTCTTTACATTTTTGCATATGAACCCACTTATTTTGTCTAGAATTATATTGTTTATCACAATATTCACATAAGTATTTTTTTTTAATGTTATTATTTTTATGGTTAATTCTAATATGTTTTAATAAACCATTTTGTGTTTTGTAGCTCATATTGCAAGTTTCACAAACAAAATTATTTATTTTTATAGTTTCTTTGCATAGACTCATTTCCTGGACATTATCTGATGATGAATTATTATTTGTTAAATTTATTGGTTGATTAATATTTGACTGCGATATATCATCAGCTTGTATGTTGCAGATAGTTCCATTGTTTATTAATATTTCTGCAATTTTACTTTTGGGTTGGGTATTTGGTACAGTAAATAATTTGGCTATATCATCCACATGTTCTCCAATTGTTTTAATATCATATGTGTTTGCAATTAAAAACACATACAACTTCATTTGTTCCACGTCACCCATAAAATATTCAGTGCCGTATTCAGTTACTTGTTTAAATTTAGTTTTAAACAAGTCTTTTATATTTTTTTCTTTTCCCACACAATTGTCACACTTAACATGTAATATTAATTCGGATCCATTAGGATATTGTGTAAATCGTTTTAAACCTTCTTGTTTGGTTTGGCCTATTTTATATATGGATTCGTTTAACTTAATCGACTCCCGGGTCTGCAGTAAATATAAATAGCTCATTGAATTAAGTTAATAATTAAAATATATTGAGCCATTCATATTTTCAATTTTTATTATTAATTCAAACTAATACAATTATAAAAAAAATTGAATGGGCAAATCGTTCGATACATATCTATTTACAACTAATGGATATGTATGAATGTGTGCGCGAGTCAGATGGAAGTTTTCAAATTAAAAAACTAGGAAAACAATCTGAAGGTTTTAATGAAAATTCAGGACCATATATCCCATTAGAAGTTCCACCACCAGAAATTAGTCAGGTTAGTCAGGTCAACCAAGACAACAATCCCAAACCAACAGAAGTGCCCAAAAAACTTGTTGAAATATCTGATATAAACCAACTTAAATACCATAATTTAACTGGGGCGAAAGTTTTATCCTGTGTAATTGAAGACAAACCAATTGAAAAAACAACTTGGTCCAACTCAATTAGAACTCTGTACAAACAAATTGCTGATGGTGCAAGAATAATTAAAGATTCAATTTTAGAAATCAAAACAGTTAGAAAAGTTGATAAAGGTTTTACTTTTATTAAAGATTTAGGTATCAGTGTGCGGGTGAAGGAACTTAGAAAAAACTTTGTTAGAGAAATTTTTACCCAAGCAAAAGCAAATAATTTGTCTGTGTGCATAAAAATCCAACTAGCTAATGGTACAGGGTTGATTGTTAATATTGTCAAAGCTCAATAAAAAATATTGATTATTTTATTTACTTAAAACATATTTATAATATTCTCAATGGACAAATATAACATTAACGAGAAGGCGGATAAATATGTGGAAAAGCATTGGGACATGATAGTTCAAAATCTTACTGCTAAACATGTTAAGGAATCGATTGTATCAGAAATTGATGGGCTTGTCGAAGAATTATTTGCTGATAACAAACTTGGTCCAACCGATTTTGCAAATTGGTACCAAATGCCCTGTATGTGGGATTACGAAACACAAGAAGATTATGACCAAGCAGTTGAACAAGCAGAATTGGACCAAGTAGCTAACCAAGTTTGTCGATGGTATTCAGTTACTAAAAAAGGTTTCGGGTTATTTAGAACATGTGGGGATCCAGTTGCTAAATACAAAGGGATATATATTTGGGGGCGGACAACTAACGGGGAAAGTATTGTTGAGGATTTTACTAATGATAAACGTAAAATGGATTTGATGAGTAAAATTTTAAAGACTGATAAGAAATAAAAAATATTGATAATTAATTTAATAAATAGTTTCACATAAAAATTTTTTTTCAATTGGAATTATATATGAACAATAAAAATAAATTATGGACAAGTATGTATTATTCTAATCCGGTACTAAGCAAAACATTTAGCAAGTACAGTCAATTTATTGATTTTGCAAATGGAAAAAATCCTATTAGTTCAACTCAAAAAGGTGGTAATAAAATATATTCAATAAATTACAAAAACCACGATTATAAATTTGATTATATTGAAAATGACAATATGATTGTTTTAACTTCATGGGATAATCCAAATAACGAATGTGTTGGTATTCATATTGACAAAACTAATTCAATTGCAAACATTAACTCAATTAATGCCAATATGCCAAGTTGTGTTCATTCGATAACACGTGTTGGTACAATATTACTTAAAATAACAATGAAAATGCTTGAAAAATACAAAAATAAATTAGGAATTAAAGTTATTACACTAAGTGATAAAAGTTATTTAAACTGTAACGGGAAAACCATAGAGTTGAGCTATTTAAGTGTACTAGCAACTGGTCAAACCTGGTATGGTAAATATGGTTTTAGACCAATTAAATACGAAAATAATAGTCAAGTTGTTTCACACGAGTATTTACTTCAAGTTTATAATACTAATATAAAAATTATGGACGAGATAACTATTAGCCAAGTTAATTGGAACCAATATATTGAAAACCAAAAAGTAATAAAAGCTATTAGGGAAATTATTTTAGTAAAACCATCAATGTTAGTAAGAGAATTTATAAAAAACATTTTATTAGATTGGAATAAAAACTGTGACTTAATAAGTAAAACTTATATAAAATTATTTAATAATATTGGTCTAATACATACCGGTACCTTATATGGAAAATTTATTTAATGGTTAAACTAATAAAATAACTACATCATATTAAAATTAATAAAAAATATTGATAATTAATTTATTTATTGGACAAGATGTTTAGATCTAATTAATGGAACTATCAAAAGAAAATATTAAACAATTAGCTATTGTGAAATGGATTGAAGCTAATGTTGTTTCTTGTATTAATCAATTAGTACCCGAGTTATTTGCTGAAGGTAAAATTAGCTCAGAAGATTTGGCAAATTACTGGGAAACACCAAACCTAGATGATTATGATACTTCTCAAGCTTATTGGGACGCTGTTGACAATCCCGAACCACAAGAAGTATATGAATGGTATTGTGTTAGTAAATCAGGTTATGAGTTTTTTAAAATGTGTGGGGATCCGGTTGCCCAGTATAAAGGTATTTACATTTGGGGACGAACCAGTACTGGGCAACGTATTAGTGTAGATTTTATTAGTGATAAAACCCGAATGGACATCATTAATAAAATTTTATTTTAAATAATTAGGTTTAACCAAATTTTAAATTGGTAATTTTACCATTTGCAACCACGCATCTAATTTGATTTACCCAATAGTTTTCCAAATAAAAACTATCAAGTTCACACAATCTAACCCGGTAAGGTGCAAATTCCTTGTTCATTTGTGCAACAACCTCTTCTGTATACTCACGCCCAATGTAACTCAATAATCGGTCTCTTCTTTCACTCATTAATTATTATAGAGACTAAGGCTTTAAATATAAACCTAACCAAAGCACAATTTAGTAATTTTACCATTGAAAACTACGCACCTGATTTGATTTTCACAGTAATATTCTAAATAATATTCATTTTCTGGACATAAACTTACAGTCCAAGGTGCGAATTTTCTATTTATTTGTTCAACAACCTCGTCAGTATACTCGCGCCCAATATAACTTTGTAACTTGTTATCCTCAGAATCACTCATTGGTTTTAATAGTAATCTTGTCTTTAAATCCAATTCTCTTAATTGGGTACTTGATGTTCCGCATATTCGAGTAATTTGAACCAGTACTAATGGTTTAAGACCATTTGCTAATCTCAATTGGTTAATTTCTTCTCCGGTTTTAGCTGTTTCATCAGACAAAACCAAACATTCTAATGTCAAATCTGTTATTCCAATTGAGTATTTATCATGAATTAACATAAGCGTAACCTTAATATAGGATTTATTTATTGATTGAATATACTGGTTTACTTGAGCTTGACGCTTTTCGATCGGTTCAATTAATCTGGCTAGCTTTTTATCCGCACACATGGAATTCCCTGATATCCCAATAACTAATTCCCCGGATTTAGCTGTAACTTCTAAAGCCTTGTCCAATAATAATTTATGCCCTTGATGTAATCTATCAAATGTCCCAGCAACTAGAACTCGATTATATTGTACCATTTAATTAAACATTTTTATTTATTTCTTAAATAGTTTCAGAGTAAATTTCCAGTTCAACCGAGTTATCTGAGCAAATTGAATTAACTGTTGAGAAAAATTTTTCCCCAACAGTTTGTATTTGTTTTTTACTTAGGTTTTTAATAATGATTTTTTCAGGTGTAACCTCACAAACACCTCCTCGAAGAGAATCTTCAAGTGCATCTAAATTATTACCAAACCATTTGGGTGCGCGAGTACTTGTGCAGTAATTTTGATAAAAATCTTTGGGTGTTTGCCAATTGGAAGCATCCAATGTAATAGTTATTTTTGATTTTTTTTGTGATACCATTATAAATAATACTATTATATTTGTTTAAATAAAATTTACAATTTATATTCAGATAAATCAACCTCAGTAAATGGTTCATTAAAAAGTGCCTGATAAAAGGAGTTACACATTAATATTGATTTATACATTGATTGACTTATAAATTTATTAAAATCATTCGTTGTTCTACACATTGTAGCATAATTTTTGTTAAAATAATAATTATAATAATCAAGTATTTGATTTTGTTGAACTTCCAATTTATTAATTTTATCCAAGTTTTCAATAAAGTTTGGACATAACCTTAAAAACTCCTTTATGGTTTCAAATAAACTATTTGGTAGTGTATTAGTTTTATTAATATAAATAGGATTTGTAAGTTTTGGCATATCATCACGACCAGTATCAACCCAATAATCAGGAATGTATTGGGCTCTTAATTCTGGTTTTAATAATTCGGCCTCACCAAAATCTATAACATAAACTTTTAAATTAGATTTACCACCAATAGGTTTAAATCCAATTTTTTTCCCAAAATCAAATTTAAATTCAAATATAGATTTTTTTTCTTCAATTATAAAATTATTTATATTAACATCATTATGTACAAATCCATAAGCTTGAAATGCAAGTAATTGGGCGCCAATTGCTTGGTCCAATAAAATTTTCATTTTATTTAAACTTATTTTTTGTTTAATTAAGTCCTTTGTTCTATTAGCTTTATAATATTTCATTACTTCTAATGTAACAAAGCCATCAGATGATTTACCATTGCAGAACCCTTTTGCAGGTTTTCCATTAATAGTATAGTTCGCATCAATAATATCTGATAATTCATTACAAATAATAGTACAATAAACTAAAGGGAAATTATGAATCTTTTGTAATAACTTATTTATAATTCCAAGCTTATTATTTGAATTTAAAGTAACTCGAACTAAAATATTTTCTTTATTTATCATTCGTGCTAAAAATTGTTGTGCATTCGATGAATTTGTTATTAGCACTTTAACAGGTTGTAACCATTCGTTTGTTGGAATAACTAAAGCCTTTTTATCCGAATTACTTAGGCATTTTAAGGGTTTGTCATTATTTATTTCCATTGAAATATAATTTAACTAAGATAAAAATTATTTTAGTTAAACAAATTGACTAATTAATTAATTTATAAATTTGTTACTGTTGGTTTTAAATAAAACCCGCAATAATTTTTACATGTATTCGCATGTGCTTGTATATTTTCTTGAGTGTAACAATCCCGACATAAATTATAAACATCAGGAGGTTCTGGTTTTTCTTCTTCATTATTTGATTCTTCATCACCAGATTCTCCAGCTAATTCTTTGTAATGATTACATACTACTTCGCACTGTTTGCAAAAGTAAATATCATCATAACAATGATTATTTTCACAAAGGTCACAATTAAAACTACCAATTAAATTCCTAATCATTTTAACGCGGAATTCCTCAGCAGATTTAATTACTTCATCCATATCAAATTCGTGTTTTTCCACATTATAAGGTGGTTCTCTCCATGAGAATTCACATTGTCGGTCAGTTTGTAAATTAATTCCCTGAGTTTCGCAATCTAACCATCTTCCATCTAATTCCCAGACTTGGTTTCTTATAAATAAAGTTGAATCACATAATGCACAATCAAAAAAACAAGACCCGGTAGGACTCAATTCAATATTGTGTTTTTTATTTTTGGAAAATTTTATTGGCTTTGCACCAAACATAGTTTTTAATTTGCTTATTGATTGGTGACAAGTTTCCTGGTTAAGAAAATATCCCCAAGAAGTCCAACCGTCTTGTGATAATGTATAAAAATATAACCCGGTGTATTTGTAAAAATGGACTTTTACCCCCTTGCCTTTTACCTCGAACTTATAACCTGCTTTCAGTGTATATTTTTCCGGCCGCCCCATTTGTTCCATTAAAATATAATAGTTATCAAATCTTTAAATTAAAATCAAATTAAATAGGTAAATTAAATACTCCAGAAGTTTTCATTTGTTCAAATTGTTCTTGTGATTCACGGTATTGCTTTTGCAGGTATCGTGTTGACCAGGCTCCACAAATTGATTCATCTGGCTTGTATCTAGTAAAATTAGGTTTGGACACATTAACTAAATACTTGTAATTCCAGAAAAATTTATCCAGTGCATTAGATTCATTAGGATTATTCGATTCAACAAATGGACCATAATTTGCTTTAACAAATTCCCTGGCCTCAAACTCAGAACCAAATACTGGCAAATTATTAAAAAATTCTACCCGGAAATAATCTCTTGGTCCAACCCCATGCCCAATCACATAGTGGTATCGGTTTTCCCCATCGCATTTAGCAAACACATATGAACAACAATTTCTCATAATATTTTCCCGATATTCATCAATAAATAGGTAATCGCTAGGAATCCCACCCGCTTTAATTGTTTGGTCATGTTTTTCAAAATATTCGTGAGAATACCAATAATCTCGCCCATAGTGTCGAGATAATTCTTCACCTGGTTGGATATCTCGTAAAGCCCTAACAAAAGTTACTCGTGGTTTTCCAGCAATTTGAGCTTCAAGGCCAAATGTATTAGAAACATTAACATAGACCAAGTTACTGGCTGTCTCGGCTTGAGCATAATTTTCATCATATGACTTGGCAGAACCAGTATAACCTAAATCATTACACATTCTACTAATGCTGTCTTCGTTAACATCATCCGGGTTTGTTTTACAAATATAAGTTCCAGCTGGAATAAATTCACATGCAAACACTCCTTGATTATTTTCATCTGAACCAACACACCCAGATTGTTTAACTTCTAATTTTACTGGTGTAACTGTTACTAAATCCTCTGTATCCACCCAATCAATAAATTGTGAACTAGTTTTATTTCCCATTAAGAATTTGAATTTAATTATTAATGAGTAATCTTATCAATTTTTATTTAAGGAAATAACCATAAAATGTACCAGTTTGTTTTAATCCAATGTTTTCAAATAATTCTATGTAAAATTGACTAAATAGCTCACATGTTGAATCAAAATCTTTTAACATTTTATTTAAAAAGTCTTTTAGAAGCATTTGTGGATTTTTTAATATGATTTTTTTTATTGCGAACAATTGCTCAGGTTTAATTGTTTTGCAATTTGTAAAATAATTTATTAATGGAATATCTGATATTGTTAGTTTATTCATTAATTTGATATTCTCATTATATTTAGCATTAAATTCTTCATTTAAGATTACCTGGGAACCTTTAATTTTAACTGGTCTAAATCCATACCTACCGTACCAGGTTTCACCGGTTGTTAGTACACTCATTATCTTCATATCAATACTTTCCCCAATAGCTTTACAATATTTTTCACTATCATCTGTTAAAACAACTTTATCAATATTATATTTTTTTGTAAATTTACCACCAAGTAATAATTTTAATGCTATTTGTAATAATGTACTACCAATTTTATGGTTATCCAATACACATGATTTATTTGCTTCTATATTTTGTATGGTTGCAGTTTTTTCTTCTTTGTCAAATTGAATAACAATGCACTTTGATTTTTTATCCATTGAATATAAAATAAAAAAATTTTCATCAACAACATCCTCATAAAATTCATAAGCGTGATTTTGGTAATTAACAATAAATGCTGGCTTACCAGTACCGCCACCTGTTTGTTTTTCGATTAAATTATTTTGGGTTTTTTCCAAATATATTTGATAATTTAAGTATTTTTTTGTTATGTATTTATTTGTTTGAGTTTTTCTGGTTAATAAATATTTTATTAAATTTTTATGGGATAACATGAGTTTGCTCTATATAATTGTTTATAAATAAAAATTGTAATTTAATAAGTAAAACTTGGATAAAATTATTTAATTTGGTTAAGCCAAGTAACAAAAAATTGAATTGAATATTTATTAATAATTTAACTACTAGATTATTAATGACATCATTAAATCCTTCCAACACCCCCGATATTGCCCTAGAAACTACAATTGCGGACTTGCAAATGGAAATTGCTAATTTAAAGCAACAAATAGTCAATCTAACCAACCCAAAAGTTTTAATTGGACATGAAAAAGTATACGTAAAAACCATGCACACTTATAAATATTTTGGTCTAACAAATACTGACATTAAATATGTTTGGGCTCATGTGATACCTGTTTATTTTGATCCAAAAAATCCTCATGTTAATCTTAGAATTCGCCAATACAAACATGGGGTTTTTGAGTTACCTGGGAATTCCGAAAAAAAGTTTTCTTATCAAGTGGAATTCCATCCATCAAATCCAACAGAGTTAGCAAAACTTCCTGTTAAATCATTAACAATTGATAATATTGAACAATTAAAAACTGGTCCACATGATTATGCGTACTTTCCATCAGTTGAAAACCTAGTTATTGGCAATTTAGCTGATTGTGTTGAACCTGACCTGTCGTCATATCCATTTGTTATGTTTCCAAACTTGTCCAATGTAACTGTTCGCAATTATACTCATCGTGATATAGGATATCCTGGCTTTTTAAAGGCATTAGCTTATATTCCAAGTTTAAAAAATATTCAAGTAACACTATCTACACAATCAGATAATTGGAACCCAACCCGGTCAATATATAATCATTCAATGAGTATGGAAATTGAAGGATTGTACAAAGAAGGTGGTATTAATTTTCAGGTTCTTCCGTGTCCCAAATATGATTATTCAAGTACAGAATTTTACACTGAATCTCAAGAAAAAGTTTTTGATTTTCCTTATGAGGAGTTTTATGCTTTTTATAATAAACATTATACGAATTCCAATTGTTAAAATATTATTTTATTGTTAATACGCCTCAAAGCTAAACATCAATTTCTCTTGGTGATATTTTTTTAACCTGGCCATTGGTATACGTGCCATATAATTCTCCTTTGGTTCCTTTTTTTGTTTTTATATACATGTTATTTCCTTCTAGAATATACATTTGACCTTTTACTTTAATTTCAACAAATTCTTCGGGTTCATTATCGGAATCGTCGGATAATTCAGAATCTGAACCATATAATTGGTTTATTGATTTAATTGTACTAGTTAGATTTGGTTGTTTCTTTAAAAAATCTGGTTTTTCATCTTCTGGCATTTCAGCAATTAAATCATCAAATCCCCTTGGGCGATCTCCCATATATGGTTCTTCTTCATCATCTTCTTCACTTAATTCTTTTAATGACTCCCATGTTTTTTGAACCATATCCTTATTATTGTAACCCATTAAATTAATATCCGATTGATAGCGCTTAATAAATTTATTATTTTGAAACATCATGGTTTTCAAATAATTAACTTTTTCTTGATAATGAGCCTTTTGACTTGAAGTAAATTTTGGATTGGTTGCTAACTTGGCTAAATTATCCAGATTAGCTGCCAAAACCTTATCAAATAAATCAAACTTATTTGTTTTAACAACCTTATTTGTTTTTTCATCAATCACCGACGCATGTTTATCATTAATTGCAGTCACGCAATATGAGTGGTTCTCTGGTACCAATTTATTAAAATTATTTAGTTCAATTAGTTTAACTAAGCTATTTAATCCCTCATCTAAAATTTCTTTTTGAACTTCAAAAGTTAGGTGTTCCAGTGAACTAGCTGTTGGGGCATTAATAACATATTGAATGGTATTATTAATAGTGTTATTACTATTGGTCATATTGTTTGTAGTGTTAGAATTGTTGGTGTTTGTTGGTTTGGATTCTAGAACTTTTATTTTATCGGCTAACTCTTTAATTTGTTCTTTTACTGGAACTTCTTGTGATTGTTTTTGGCATTTCTGTTCATGAGTCCACCTACTTTGTCTATATTTAAAAACACTTTCACAGTAACTACACTTATAATTTTTTTCTTTTTGAGATGCTTTTTTCTCGCCATGAATGTTTTGCCTATGTTTTTTAAGGCCGTTTGGTGTTTTATATTCAAAACCACATATATCGCATTTGTAAATATTATCCATTATAGTTTTTAATATTAATATTTCTTTAAATTCAGACTAAAATTTCGCGCGCACTAAAAGTAAATATTTACTTGTTTTGTACTATAATCATTAAAGCATGCTAAAATAGAGTAAATATAAAGTAAAGTTAAATCCATTATCAGTAAATAAAAGTTCAAATAGTGTAAATATTTATATTTGTTATTATATGGTTTACGTAAAATAATATGCTTTAATAATTTATTTGAATTTATAATTACACAATATTTAAATTTAATTACGCGCGCGCGAGACTATTTACTATATATGGATTTATATTTACGCATAATATTTACTTAAATTTACTTAATTGTATTAAGCTTATTTGTTTTAATATTTTTAAATGGATATTTAAGTAAATGTTTACCTTTTAAACACGCAAAAAAAAATCAAAAAATTTAATAAAGTTTATGTTAAAAATATATTTATTGGACCCAGTAAAAATCAAACTTCAATTTCTTTATCAGCACTGGTACAATTAGATTGTGGTATCTCACTTGACCAATTTAGTTGAAAATCAACAGCTGAATCAACAATATTTGTCATAAAACTAACAGGTTTATCAATTGGTAATACAAATCGATCCCGGTTTGCTCTTTCACGATAAGGTTCCAGTTTATTAAGAACCAGTTGTTCGACCATTTTCATATTTTCAACAGATCCACACCCCCGGTAGTATATCACTTGATGTTCGCAAGTTTTATTATAAGTGCTTAATTTAGATTTGAGTTCTTCAGCTTTTCCAACAATATAAATTCTTTTTGTAAGTAAATCCTCTGTGCTTACAATATAAACAACATTTTGCTCTGGAAAATTGGTTCTGGCTTGTTTTTTAGCATACATGTTTTTGAGTGTTGTAATTTCACAATTATTATTTGCTATTTGATTTTTCATATCATCATAATTTAATAAAAAAGATGTAAGCC
>JACCDI010573067.1_pt1 | contig 33908 bp, 34 predicted proteins | sample 7442791 | NCBI WGS metagenome assembly JACCDI01 (sample SAMN15323434, study PRJNA562643) | freshwater metagenome | isolation source: river surface water | place: USA:Blue River Watershed | collected 2017-08-15 | reverse complement strand
GCGAGTTGTTCATTTTTATTGGCCTTTATGGTTAAGCAAAATTTGGCATTGACAGGCTTTGCATGGGAATCTGTGTTGAGCACTTTGTTTTTATTGGTGATCACTAATGGACTGGTATTTACAAGTATTAAAACCTATGCAGGCATTGTTCGATATACTGGGATGCAGGATGCGATCCGTATCGCCGTATCTATCTTTGTATCTTCTGCCTTATTGTTTTTGTTTTCTAAGTTGAGTTATAATTATAGAGATGCATTTATACTGGACAATGTGATTATCATCTTATATGCCAGCTTTGCATTTTTAAGTATGTTGAGTTACCGTATGGGTGTGAAGTTTTTATTTGCCTATGCCAAGAACTATAAGATGGTGAAAAAAAATGTGGTGATTTTTGGTGCAGGTGAAGCAGGTGTGGCCACTAAAAGAGTCTTAGAACATGATACGCATAATAATATTAGTTTGTTGGCCTTTATAGATGATGACCGCAAAAAGAATAATAAAGTATTGGACGGTATCCCAATCATTAATTTTAGCGAGCTAAATAAATTGGTGCAAGAGCAGGAAGTAGATGAACTGGTGATAGCAAGTTTTACCATTACACCACAAAGAAAAAACGATATTGTTGATTTTTGTTTGGACCATGATATTAAGGTGTTGAATGTGCCTGCTTATAGCAAATGGAGTGAGGGTAAATTTAATAGTAAGCAATTACAGAATGTTAAGATTGAGGATTTATTAGAGCGAGACCCAATCGTGATCAATAACCAACAAATTAGAAGTCAAATAAAAGGCAAGCGTGTGTTGGTGACGGGCGCTGCGGGTAGTATTGGATCTGAGATTGTAAGACAGTTGATCGCCTATTCGCCGGAGTTAATTATATTATGTGACCAGGCAGAGACCCCATTACATAGTTTAGAATTAGAACTACAGGAGAAGAAACATTTTGTGAACTGTATCCCCTTCTTAGCAGATATTACGAGCGAACAAAGAATGGAGGATTTGTTTAATCAGTTTAAACCACATTATGTATATCATGCTGCAGCTTATAAGCATGTTCCTATGATGGAGCTTTGCCCAAGTGAAGCAGTCAAAAATAATGTGTTAGGTACGAAGTTGATGGCCGATTTGTCGGTGAAGCATTATGTAGATCGTTTTGTGATGGTGAGTACAGATAAAGCGGTGAACCCAACCAATGTGATGGGTGCAAGTAAAAGATTGGCAGAGATTTATGTACAAGGTTTGTCTAAGGAGATCGCCAACGCCACTAAATTTATTACTACACGTTTTGGCAATGTATTGGGTAGTAATGGATCGGTGATTAATCGATTCAAACAACAAATAGAAAAAGGTGGTCCGGTGACAGTAACGCATCCCAATATCACCCGTTATTTTATGACTATACCAGAAGCTTGTCAATTGGTATTGGAAGCAGGAAGTATGGGCAATGGTGGAGAGATTTTTGTATTTGACATGGGCCAACCAGTGACTATTGCAGATTTAGCAAAAAAGATGATCCGCTTATATGGGTATATCCCAAATATTGATATTGATATTACCTATAGTGGTTTAAGACCTGGTGAAAAATTATATGAGGAATTGTTAAACGATGCAGAGAATACCTTGAATACCTATCATGAGAAAATCATGATTGCTAAAGTAAGAGAAGTAGCAATGCAGGATATAGAAGCGAAGTTTAATCAGTTTAGAACTTTAGTGAACACATCAAAAAACGAAAACGAATTGGTTGCATTGATGAAGGCCTTGGTGCCTGAGTTTATTAGTAACAATAGTGTGTTTGAAAGTTTAGATGGGAATGCCAAGGTTGTTGGTATTGATGGGTAGAATAGTGGTTTAGGATTAGTGTGGTCCATTTGTTAAGATGGTATTTATAGTATGTTTTAAATAAATGTTTATATACAAATCAAACACAACAACTGTTTAATTAATTGTTAAAAAGGTACAAAGTACCCAAAAGATAGTCACTTGGTGCGCACTTAGTTGCACATTAATTTATAATCCAAATCAGTATATTTTTTATGTTAAAAAATTCTTCAATCTTAATTACTGGAGGTACAGGCTCATTCGGTAATACTTTTGTTCCAATGACTCTTGAAAAATATAATCCCAAAAGAATTATAATTTATTCGAGAGACGAAATGAAACAATGGGAAATGGCTCAAAAATACACTAATGATCAAAGGGTAAAATTTGTTATTGGTGATGTACGAGATAAAGATAGATTATCTCGTTGTTTGGATGAAGTAGACTACGTAGTACATGCCGCTGCGACAAAAATTGTTCCTACAGCAGAGTATAACCCATTTGAATGTATTAAAACAAATATAAATGGAGCAATGAATTTAGTAGACGCATGTATCGAAAGTAGCGTTAAAAAAGTTGTGGCATTATCAACTGACAAAGCAAGTAATCCTATTAATTTGTATGGCGCTACTAAATTAGCTTCAGATAAATTATTTGTTGCAGCAAATTCAAATGTAAATGAAAGTCAAACAACTTTTTCAGTTGTTCGTTATGGTAATGTAATGGGTTCTCGTGGGTCTGTAATTCCATTTTTTAGTAAATTAATTGGAAGTGGTGAGCTACCAATTACTGACCCTCGTATGACTCGTTTTATGATTACTCTTGAAGAGGGTGTGAAATTAGTCTGGAGAGCATTTGACGATATGTTGGGTGGAGAGATATATGTAAAAAAAATTCCTTCTATGACGATTGGTGATATTGCTAAAGCAGTAGACCCAAATGCAAATCAGAAGATTATTGGTATTCGTCCTGGCGAAAAAATTCATGAACAAATGATTGGAGTCGAAGATGCTCCTCACACGTTTGAATATGATTCTTATTATAAAATTTTACCTGCAATTCATGCTTGGTCTTCAGACCCCTTGCGAATAAAAGATGGCAAGCCTGTATCGGATGATTTTACATATTCATCTGACAATAACACTGAATGGATGTCAGTAAAAGAGTTAGAGGAATGGATTGAAAAAAATAAACTTAAGATAGGTCAAATATAATGATTCATAAACCTTCCATTTTACTTACTGGAGGATCAGGACTTTTAGCAGTCAATTGGTTTTATTTTAAGAGGAATGATTATAACATATATTTAGGATTAAATGAAAGACAAATACAACCTTTTGGTGGTACTGTTATTTCTCTTGACTACACCTCAGAACAAAGTTTGTTATTTCAATTGGAGACAATTTCTCCTCGTTTTGTAATACATACTGCAGGATTAACTAATGTAGAAAAGTGTGAAGAAAATCCAGAATTAGCTTTTCTTATTAATGTAAGATTATCTAGTTTGATTGCGAAAGTCACCAAAGAATTAGACATTCCATTGGTACACATTTCTACTGATCATCTTTTTAGTGGGAAATCTTCTTTAGTGCAAGAAGATGAACCAATTAATGCCATTAATGAGTATGGAAGAACAAAAGCACTTGCAGAAAGTACTGTTGTTGAAATTAATCCGAATGCATTAATTATACGCACGAATTTTTACGGATGGGGAACTTCTTATCGCAAATCATTTAGTGATCAAATTATCCAATCCCTGAGGAATCATCAAACTCTTCACTTATTTGATGATGTACATTACACTCCAATATTTGTAGAAAATTTGATTCAAATAGTACATGATTTATTAGATAAAAAAGCTAAGGGTATTTTTCATGTTGTGAGTGATGACAGGATTTCAAAATATGATTTTGGAGTATTGATTGCAGAAGAATTTGGTTTAGATAAATCACTAATTCTTAAGAGTACTTTACAAACCGAGGGTAAATTAGTGAAACGACCTTTAGATATGAGTTTATCTAATCTAAAAGTCCGAGAATTGCTAGGGAGAAATTTAGGTACGGTAAAAGAGCACATTGCTCAATTGTATCAGCAAGAAGTTGAAGGAAAAATTCAAGAAATCCAATTATTATGATACCATACGGACGCCAAGATATATCCGAAGCGGATATCCAAGCAGTAGTTGATGTACTTAAATCCGAGTTTCTTACACAAGGTCCTGCTGTACCTGCTTTTGAAAAAGCAGTAGCCCATTACTGTGATGTCAAATATTCTTTCGCTGTAAATAGTGCGACTAGTGCTCTACATATTGCTTGTTTAGCTTTAGGTGTTGGAAAAGGAGATTTAGTTTGGACAAGCCCTATTACATTTGTTGCGTCTGCTAACTGTGCTCTTTATTGTGGTGCTGATGTTGACTTTGTGGATATCGATGCTGCTTCATACAATATGTCAATAAGTGCATTAGAAGAAAAGTTGGTAAATGCAGAAAAAGTTGGACGCTTACCTAAGGTTGTTATTCCAGTACACTTGGCTGGTCAATCATGTGAAATGGACAAAATTCATAACTTAGGAAAAAAGTATGGATTCAGAATCATTGAAGATGCTTCACATGCTATTGGTGGAAAGTATAAAGATAAGGCAATCGGTGGATGTCAATATTCCGATATTACTGTTTTTAGTTTTCATCCTGTGAAAATAATTACGACAGGTGAAGGGGGTATGTGCTTGACCAATGATCCACAATTGGCTATTTCTTTGAATCGTTATCGAAGTCATGGTATTGTTAGGCAAGCTAGTGAAATGACTCATGCGCCTGATGGTCCTTGGTATTATCAACAAATTGAATTGGGTTATAATTATCGAATGACGGATATTCAGGCAGCTTTAGGCCTAAGCCAGATGAATCGCCTAGATGAATTTGTTGCAGCTAGGCACACTCTTGCTACACGTTATAACGAGTTATTAAAAGAAGATTGGATTGAGTTACCTTGGCAGCATCCTGATACCTATTCAGGATTACATTTGTATATCATTCGTATAAAGAAAAATAAGCAGGGAATATCTCATCGTCAACTTTTCGAAAAACTTAGAACCGCAGGCATACTTGTTAACCTACATTATATTCCAGTTTATAAACATCCTCATTATGAAGCAATAGGGTATGATCGAAATGAGTTTCCTCAATCGGAATCTTATTATTCGGAAGCTATTAGCATTCCGATGTATGCCACATTGACTGAGAGCGAGCAACAATTTGTTGTGGACGCAATTAAAAAACCCTCTGGTTTCCAAAATTTGTTTTAAGTAAATGAATTATTTTGAAAAAATCTGCCTAGGAACAGCACAGTTTGGTTCCTCTTACGGTTTAACGAATAAAAATAAAGAGTTATCTGTAGTAGAAATCGGTAAAATTTTAAGGTTAGCAGAAGATAACGGAATATCATTTCTTGATACAGCGCCTACATATGGTAATTCTGAACTTAAATTAGGAAATTTGGAGTTGAGAAAGTGGAATATAGTAACTAAAGTTAAGACAGTCAATACTATTTCAACGAATGACTCATTTTCTAGAAGTGTAGAGGACTCTCTTAACAGACTCAAAATTGATCATTTATATGCTGTACTAATACACAATCCAAAATTATTTTTTGATCCCAAAATTAACAGTTTGTTGAATCAGCTTTCTGAATTAAAGGCAAAAGGATTAATAAGAAAAATAGGAGTTTCTGTATACGACAGCATGGAAGTAAATTTTATATTAGAAAATTTTGATGTAGATATAATTCAAATACCATTCAACGTTATTGATGGGCGCATGATAGAGAATAATATATTGGACAAGTTAAAAAAAAGAAATATTGAAGTACATGCAAGGTCAATATATTTACAAGGTTTATTGTTAATGGACATAAAAGATCAGATCCAACAATTTGGTAATTGGAAATCGCTTTGGAAATTGTTCAATTCTTTTTGCCTTGATAATAAAATTACTCCATTAGAAGTCTGTTTAAGATATGTTCTTCAAAATTCAAAAATTGATCGAGTTATTTTAGGAATAGATAACTATTCACAACTAGAAGAAACAATTAGAGCTGCGATAGGTGGGACGGTGAACGTCCCCAATGAATTAATTTCTTTAGATAATAATTTGTGTAATCCTTTAAACTGGGAAATGTATGCTCACTTACGACATTCTTGAAGATATTGAAATAGAAATAAGCAAAAGATTATTGGCTCTTGAAAATCCAGAGTCTGAAAAGTTCTCCGAATCACTTTGGGAGCGTGGTCTCAATGAGATATCAATTGATGATCAGGAACGGCTGAGAAAAGTTTTTTCTTTTGCATCATCGATCGAATATCATCATGTTGGTTTGAGTCCAAAAGCATACCTTGCACATCCGATAAGAGTTGCAGGAATGACATTATTTCTTTCTCCAAATTCAAAAAAAAAACATTTAGGTACCATTGCATTACTTCATAATATATTAGAGGTTTCTTCTGTTAGTTTTAATCAACTCATACAAGAAACCGGACACGATGTTGCAGACTCAATTCAAATTCTTACTGTCAATAGAGATTTGCAAGGAAATATTGATTATTTAAATAAATATTATAGTTCTATTGAAACAACTCCTCATTCTCTATCTGTGGTTAAAATAATAGATAAACTCGATAATTTATTTATGCTGGGCTTAAACCCAGATGAAGCAGTAAGACATAGATATTTGAATGAAATAACTACTTATGTTTTACCATTAGTAAAAAAATTCTTACCGCAACTTGCTAATTATTTTGAAAACTTGGTACTATTTAATCAAACAAATGGAATGATTGATAAAAAAAAATATTTATAAGATGAACCTTGGTTTAAAAGAAAAAATAGCGGTAGTTACAGGCGCTAGTAAAGGGATGGGTAAATCAATCGCTCGCTCTTTGGCAAGTGAAGGAGTTAAAGTTTTAATGGTTGCAAGAAACCTTGATTTGTTGAAATCTGAAGTATATAGTTTAAAAGAATTGGGTTATTCAGCAGCTTATTTACAAGGAGATGTTTCTGATTTAAATTTGCCAAAACTAGTTTTGGAATTTATAAAAAAAGAATGGAACAGCACCCCCGATATCCTCATTAATAATGCGGGCGGTCCTCCTCCTGGTTCAATTTTGAATCATAGTGATCAAATTTGGGACGATGCTATTCAATTGAATCTTCTGAGTGTAATTAGGTTTACAAGGGCTATATTGCCTTATATGAAAGAAAAAAAATGGGGGCGAATTGTTTCTATTACATCTACTGTTGCAAAAGAACCTTCTCCTGCCATGGTATTATCGGCCACTTTACGTGCTGGTGTTTCAGCCTTTACAAAAGCTGTTTCTTCTGAATATGCGGCAGATAATATTACACTAAATGTAATATGTCCTGGTGGAGTTTTAACTGATAGGTTGTCTTCGCTCTTAAAACAAAATGCTGAAACAACAAATCGTAATTATGATGAAGTATTATCTGAAAGTCAGAGTATGATTCCTGCCAAACGCTTTGCAAATCCAGATGAAATTGCTAACACTGTAACTTTTCTTTGTTCAGAGGCCGGAAGTTATATAACTGGAACAAGTATGATGGTCGATGGAGGTTTGACAAAAAGCTATTTTTAATGAATCCCTTTGAACCTGATTTTTTTTCCTCGAGTAAACCTGTTTGGTATGATTGTTTGGAGGAGCGTTCAAGTGAAATTCGAAAATTATTTTCTCATTATTTTCCTTTTCTTGATAAATTAGAGAATAAAGTAAAACAGGTTGGAGGAATTGAAATAAATTCTAATAATTATTGTATTGAAAATCCGCAAGGTAAATTTTTATTAAAAAAATGGGGTATATCATTAAATTCTATTGATATCAATGGAATTTGTGAATTAACTTCCTATTTAACTAAAAGAAATCTTCCGGTTTCAAAAATTATTCCTGCTTTTAATCAATCACAAGTTATAAGTTATAATAATCAATATTGGTCTCTATTTCACTTTGATAATAGTGATTTTTATTCCGGGACAGTTCAAGAATTAAAATCTGTAGCTAAGGCAACGGCGATGTTGTTTAAAAATTTATCCAATATTGATGATAATTTAGTTAGTCTTAAAAAACCAGATATTCGTTCTACTAAAGATTATCAATTATTTCAAGAATTTTTTGCTAATCCAGACGTATTTTACAATGTATTTAAAGATTCCGAAATAGAACTCTTGAAATCGAATAAAAATCTTCTTCAAAATGAAATTGAATTAGTTTTCAATTCAAATCTTAATTTGGGTATATTTCAATTTTCTCATTTTGATTTGCATCCTCATAATATACTTGTGAATCAAGGGGAGGTCTCTTCTTTTCTTGATCTTGATTCTATCAGACTAATGGAGTCAGGATATGCATTAGGTTTTGCTTCATTGAAATTATGCAGGCAAAGCGTTGTAAAAACTAGTTTAAAGCCTAAAGAAGTAGCTGATATTTGGTTGAACAATTTGGCTGAATATCTTCCAGACAATAAAGAGTTTTTTCCCTTCATTGGTGACTTAGCTATTGCGGAAGTACTTCGTCGTATTGCAATTATTTTAAGACTAAATATTATCGATAGTAATCCACAATGGAATGCTTTTTTGCCAGTTCAATTAAATCATCTACAAGAAGCTAGACTATTATTTAACAACTGATAGATATGACAATAGCTTTTATTCAAGCCCGAATGGGGTCGATTCGTCTTCCTAATAAAGTAATGAAGTTGGTCAATGGAAAACCATTGATAGAATACCTACTTTTAAGAGTTGCGAAAGCTAAATTAATAGATAAAGTAGTTGTTGCTACATCTATTAATAGTAATAATAACCCCTTAGTTTCTTTTGTAAATTCTTTAGGATTTGAATCGTACAGAGGAAGTGAGCATGACGTTTTAAGCAGGTTTTATGAAGCTGCTAAATTTCACAATGCTTCAACATTACTTAGAATTACAGCTGATTGTCCATTGGTTGATCCTGATTTAATAGACTCTTTGATTGAAGAATATTTCAACAGTGGTTCTGATTATGCAACTAATACTTTACCTCCAACCTATCCCGATGGACTAGATGTAGAAGTATTTTCATTTCAATCTTTAGAAAGAGCTTATCAAGAAGCCGTTGCACCCAATGAAAGAGAGCATGTGACTCCATACATTAGATATTCTGGAAAATTTAAAATTCATAATACCGTAAATAGAATTGATTATTCTGATAGAAGGTGGACAGTAGACGAGGTAGATGATTTTGAAGTTGTTTCTAATATTTTTCAATATTTTCATCCTGATATTTATTTTGACTGGAATAAAATTATTGAAGTTGAAAATTTTCAACCCGATTTATTTCAAAAAAATAAACACATTAGACGAAATGAAGGAGCAGAACTTTCTGACGATCAAAAACATCAAAAACGTGACGCAATAACTATTCATGTAATTAAAAAGAGTTGATTTATTTAATTGTGTTCTTGTAAACTTATTGGTCATTCATGTCAATTTTAGAAAAAACATCCCTTATAGACATACCTACAATTGAAACTTCAAGACTTCTATTGAAGCCGATCGATACTAAATTTATAACTGAGAGTTATTTGCAATGGATGAATGATATGGAAGTCTGTAAATTTCTAGAAACATCTATTCCATATTCAGAAGTTGAATTACAAAATTTTGTTAACCAGATGATTGCAAAGAAGGTGTTATTTTGGGTAATAACGCTCAAGCATGATGGTTCACATATTGGGAATATTAAAATTGATCCTGTTAATAAAAAAAATTTAATTGGAGAATATGGTATTCTTATGGGGGATAGAAATAATTGGGGAAAAGGCTTTGCAAGAGAGGCTTCTCGAAGTGTAATTTCATATTGTTTTGATACTTTGAATCTAAGAAAAATTACACTTGGTGTTATTAAAGATAATATAGCGGCAGTGAAATTATATGAATCTTTGGGTTTTGAAGTTGAAGGAGTCTATCGTATGCACGGAAAATATGATGGAAAATATTGTGACGCTATTCGTATGGCTTTATTTAACATGAAAAATCCAGATGTTCAAAATTATCTTGATAATAAATCTTAATCATATTTATGAAAAAACAAGTTTTAAGAAATATCTCTAATTTTTCGAAATCAAATCAGTATAGGGAATCTATCCACAAACTTATTCCTGGTGGGGCTCATACCTATTCCAAAGGTGATGATCAATTCCCATTACTTTCACCGGCAGCAATAAGCCATGGAAAGGGCGCGCATTTATGGGATATAGATGGAAATCAATTTTTAGATTGTTCAATGGGATTGACAAGCGTTAGTCTTGGCCATGCCTATGAACCTGTACTAGAAGTTGTCAAACAAGAACTTGACAAAGGGGTTAATTTCCAAAGACCTTCAGTATTGGAAAAAGAAACAGCTCAAAAGTTCCTTTCTCTAGTTCCTCAGCATGATATGATCAAGTTTGCTAAGAATGGATCAATTGTTACCACTGCCGCAGTGAAGCTTGCAAGAGCATTTACAGGTAGGAAACTTGTTGCAATACCTGGAGACCATCCATTTTATTCTTATGACGATTGGTTTATTGGTACCACTGCTTGTAATAAAGGTGTTCCTAATGAAATTTCTGATCTTTCTGTTACATTCAAATCCTGTAATATCAATTCATTGAAACAATTGTTTGAACGTTATCCTGGTCAAATTGCTTGTGTGATCACAGAACCTGAGAAAAGCCCTTGCGGAAATGGTTGTAATTGTTCGCAAAGTCCTGCTGTATTTTTGAAAGAAGCAATTGATCTTGCTCATCAGGAGGGCGCACTTTTCATTATAGATGAAATGGTGAGTGGTTTCAAATCGGCTTTCCCTGGTTCTATGACTAAATATGATCTGAAACCAGATATGGCTACTTGGGGCAAAGGAATTGCAAATGGATTTTCATTTTGTGCCCTTACTGGTACAAAAGAAATTATGGAGCTAGGAGGCATTAACAACATCGGAGAAGAAAAGGTTTTTCTGATCTCTACTACTCATGGAGGCGAGACTCATGGTATGGCGGCTGCAAATGCTACAATTGATGTATTTCAACAACAGAATGTAGTAAATCACAACCATCAAATTGGTGATGCGTTGATTAAAGGATGTCAAGAAGCTATTATTGCAACTGGTTTGAGTAACTTGGTTGATGTTATTCCTTGTAACTGGCTTGTTGCATTTAATTTTAAAGACAGTCAAGGACAACTTAGTGCAGCATTGCGAACTCTTGCAATGCAAGAAATGATAAAAAGAGGAATTTTGTTTCAAGGAGCATTTTCACCATGCTTTAGTCATTCCTTAGATGATGTAGCATATTTTGTAGAAGCATTTTCCCAAACACTTGAAATACTCCAAGAAGCTGAAAAAGTTGGTTTAGAAAATATACTAGTGGGAGAACCTGCTAAGCCTGTATTTAGAAAATTTTTATAATTCTTTTTTAACAATGGATTTTTATAAATGTTTAAACACACAAGAATTTTTAAAAGATGGATATAAAATAGTACCCATTCGGTTAATAGATCGCTTTAAAATTATGGTATGGCGTAATGAACAGTTATATCATTTACGTCAAAAGCAACCCTTAACTCCAGAAGACCAAGATAGTTATTTCACTAATGTAGTTTCTAAATCATTTGATGCAGACCAACCAAATCAAATTTTATTTTCTTTTTTAGAAAATGAAAAATGTGTAGGCTATGGCGGGTTAGTTCATATTAATTGGAAAGAAAAAAATGCCGAAATCTCTTTCATAATGGACACCAAATTAGAAAAAGAGAGTTTTGAAAAAATATGGCTCATTTACCTTAATCTAATAGAGCAGGTAGCATTTAATGATTTAAAATTCACGAAAATATATACTTATGCTTTTGATCTAAGAACTAATCTTTTTAAGGTATTAGAGATTTCGGGATTTAAATTAGATAACAATCTGAAAAACATTCAAAGATCTGAAAAAGGGAAAGTAGTTATTCATTCAAAGCAGCTCCCTAAAAATTAATCGATATTTTGAGGAATATTTTAGTTTTAGGCGGAACAAGATATTTAGGAATTGAGTTTATCAATATTCTGAATGAAAAAAAAATAAAATTATTTATAGCTTCTAGGAAAAAGATACCTAATCATAATTTCATTAATATCGATAGGAAAAACCAGGATGATTTAGATAATTTATTTAAAAAAATACAATTTGATGTAGTTGTTGATTTCATTAATTATTCTTTACCTGATTGTGAAAAATTATTAAATGCGCTAAAGTTTCAAATAAAGCCTCCTAAATTAATCCTTATATCAACTACTTATGTTTATGATAACCCTTTACGGATAGAGAAAGATTCAACATTCAACGAAAAAGGATTTATTCCTAGTATGCATAAGGTATTCGGTTTAGATAGGCCAGATATTTCTTATTCTAATGGGAAAAAAGATATGGAGAGTTATTCTGTTAATAATTACTTTAGCGATAAATTAGTTATTTTACGTTTCCCAATTATTTTAGGAGCAAATGATTATACCGAAAGGACTACTTTTTACTCGTCTTTAATCATTAATAAAAAATCTATAAATCCATCTAATATTCATAGCAAATCAAATTATATTTTTTCTAATGAAGCAGCACATTCGGTATTGAATTTTGTAAATGAAGACTTAAGTGGTATTTACAATGTAAGTTTTAATTCAATTTCTGAATACGATTTAATTTCTATAATTTGTGATTTTCATCGTTATAGGATGAATTTATTAATTAATGAAGATATAGATATAACAAATACACCTTTTACAAATATTTTTGATTTCGAAATTGACAGTATTAAATATCAAAAGCTGTTTCCATTTAAAAACAGTTTTGTTGAATGTTTTAACAGAGAACTTTTAAAAATACAATTTTGAAAATTGCAATTTTATCTGATATACATGGTAATATTTTTGCTTTAGATGCAGTCCTCAAAAAAGTTTCACAATCTAAAGTCGATCGAATATTTTTTTTGGGTGATTTCACTGGTTACTACTATCATTCCAGACAAGTTTATGAAAGGCTTAATGAATTAGGTGTTACTATGATTCTTGGAAATCATGAACATTTGCTTTTTGATTATGCTGATGGACTTTTAGATGCAGAAGTCTTAAGACAAAAATACGGAAGTGGTCACAAATTGGCTTTGCAACAGTTCACTACCTCAGAATTAAATCATATTCGAAAATTACCTGATTATCATTTGGAAACAATAAATAACTTTACCATTGGTTGTTTTCATGGTTCTCCATTTGATTCCAACTTCTATTTGTATCCAGATACTAGTCCCGATATTTTATCCAAATGTAATATTGGTGTAGATTTTGTTTTTGTTGGACATTCACACTATCCATTTGTTACCAAGCTTCAACATGGCATACTAGTTAATGTTGGGTCGGTAGGTCAGTCCCGCATTGCTGGTGGTCTTGCTTCCTGGTGTTTGCTGGATGTAGAAAGTGGTGCATATGAGTTACAGACAACATATTATGACACTCAGTTATTATTAGAATTAATTGATTATTACGATCCCGATATTGACTATTTAAGTAAAGTTTTAAAAAGAAGCGTTAATGAAAGATAAGTTGAAAGTACTTGTTACAGGTTGTGGTGGAGATATAGGTCAAAGTATTGGTAAGATTTTGAAATCCAAGCCTGAACTATTTACACTGGTTATTGGTGCTGATTTACATCAAGACCACGCTGGCATATTTATTTTTGATAAATGCTATACAGTGCCTCGTTGTAATATGGATAACTATCAGTTGGAAGTTTTAAACATAATTAAACAAAATGAAATTGACTTAGTAATTCCTATTTCAGAACCTGAGTTGAGGCAAATCGAGAAACTACAATACCAAGATGATTTTTTTCACAGGCCTGTAATTATGGCAAATCAGCGATCTTTAAATATAGGGTTTGATAAAAAATTAACTTCTGATTTTCTCTCGCATCATCAGCTTCCTTTTCCTGAGACTTTTTGTATAAAAGATTATGATAAAAAAATTTATCCAGTTTTGATTAAAAGTCGAGACGGATCAGGTAGTAAGTCAATTCATATTGTCAATAATAACGACGAAATGACCTTGTATCAAAAAATCTATCCTGATTTCATTGCTCAGGAATTTTTAAATGATGAGGGCGGAGAATTTACATGTGGTTTATTTCGTTCTACTTTTGGGGAGGTTAGAGATATTATTTTTAAAAGAAAATTGATAGGAGGCTTTTCTGGTTTCGGATCAAGAGAAGAACATCCAGCAATTAGTAAATTATTGCACCAACTTGCAGTCTTGCTTGATTTGAGAGGTTCTATCAATGTGCAACTTAGGTTGGTTAAAAGTACGCCTGTGATTTTTGAAATCAATCCTCGTTTTTCGAGTACCGTTTTATTCCGTCATTTGATGGGATTTGAAGATGTTATTTGGAGTATACAAGATAAATTAGAAATGTCAATAGATAAATATAATATCAATCATTCAATTAATAAATTTTATAAAGGATTTTCTGAGTATGTCAACTAACAATTTTAACATCGGACCCTTTGAGATAGGGAATAACGTTCGCCCATTTATCATTGCAGAAATGAGTGGTAATCATAACCAGTCTTTAGATAGGGCTTTGGCTATAGTGGAAGCTGCTGCTAAAACTGGTGCACAAGCAATAAAATTGCAAACCTACACTGCGGATACAATAACATTGGATGTTCATGAGAATGAGTTCAAAATACAGGATGAAAAGAGTTTGTGGAATGGCAAAAGTCTGCATAAGCTTTATGGAGAAGCCTATACTCCTTGGGAATGGCATGCACCAATCATGAAAAGAGCAAAAGAACTTGGAATGGTTTGTTTCAGTAGTCCATTTGATGAAACTGCTGTTGATTTTTTGGAGAATTTAAATGTTCCTGCTTATAAAATAGCTTCTTTTGAAAACATTCATCTTCCATTAATTCGCAAGGTAGCTGCTACAGGTAAGCCTTTGATTATATCTACTGGTATGGCAACTATAGCAGAATTACATGAAGCTGTAACAGCAGCAAGAGAAGTTGGATGTAAGAATTTAGTATTACTAAAATGTACAAGTACTTATCCTGCTGTTCCGGTAAATAGCAACATCGCCACAATTCCACATATGAGAGAATTGTTCCAATGTCAGGTGGGTCTTTCTGATCATACTATGGGAACCGGCGTTTCTGTTGCAGCTGTGACACTTGGGGCCACTATAGTGGAAAAACATTTCACTTTGAGCAGAGCAGATGGTGGTGTGGATAGCGCTTTTTCGCTTGAGCCTATAGAAATGCAAGCATTAGTTACTGAAACAGAACGAGCTTGGCAAGCATTAGGGGTAGTTCGTTATGGAGCTACAGATGCGGAAAAAAAATCATTAGTATTTCGAAGATCTTTGTATATCTCTTCAGATATAAAAAAGGGCACAGTTTTGAGTCCTGAAAATGTAAAATGCGTGAGACCTGGTTTGGGATTGCCTCCAAAATATTTTGATCAAGTAATGGGCCTGAAGACTAATAGCGATATTGCAAAAGGAACACCACTTACTTGGGAATTGTTATTAGACAAAAAATAATTTTTAGTGTAGTTTAATATTTTATATATGAACAAAATCAGAGAAAAAGACGGAAATAAATATGAACTAATAAAGCATAAATTGGGATTTTTGCAAGTTTCACCTATTCCGAATGTATCTGAACTCAATGCATATTATGCTCAAAAATATTTCCAAAATCCATCAGTAGCCACTTATTCATTGAGCTATTCTGATGATGAACTTCAATTGCAATCGGAAGTCTGTAAAATGGCAAATCAAATTTTTGAAGTTCAGTTTCCAAAAGCTAGTAAATCTTTATATGATATAGGTTGTGGGGAGGGCTTCTTCATGAAAGGTTTGATGGATTGTGGTTGGACCGTATACGGTGTTGATTACTCAGTTGCAGGTATTGAAAAACATAATCCTAGCGTTACGCCTTATGTAAATATTGGAGATGCTATCACTGATGTTGACGCATCTATTGAAGGACAAAGGCGTTTTAATCTGATTAATTTGGGGAATGTTTTGGAACATGTACCAGATCCTATTGGTTTATTGGAGAAGATTCAAAAATTATTATTGCCGGAAGGTTTACTTAGAATAGTTGTACCAAATGACAGTTCAGAACTGCAAGAACTACTTCAAAAACAAGGCTTATTAAATTACGAATGGGTTCATCCACCGGATCATTTGTCTTATTTCAATTTTGATAATTTACCCCTTGTTTTAGAAGCTACTGGTTTTAAGGTTGTCAATATGCTGGCGGATTTTCCAATAGAATTGTTTTTGACTAATGAGTATTCAAATTATATAATTGATAGGAGTAAAGGAAAGGCTGCACATGCAAGTAGAGTCATGATCTCCAAATTAATTTACCAAAGAGGATTAGATAAGTATATTAAATATTCTGAAGGTTTAGCTGCAGCTGGAATTGGTAGAACTTGTATAGCATTTGCTTCCCTTAAATAATTCATTTTAAGTGAAATCAATTAAAAATTTAATTTTTTATCTAGTCCCCTCATTGGTAAGTGCGATAATCCCAATCATTACGTTACCAATTTTTACTAGAATTCTAACAGTTGAAGATTATGGAATATATGCTTTGGGGATTGTATATGGTACTTTTGTAAGCGGAATTGCCAATTTTGGTTTGACTATTGGGTATGAAAGAAATTTTTATGAGAATAAGGAAACCAAAGAAAAACAAGGAGCTTTATTATTTTCAGTATTGTTATTTGTTGTAAGTGCATTTATTTTATTTGGTGTTATTACATTCTTTTTCAAGTCTGAATTAGCGACCTGGATAATTGGTGATTTCAAATGGGGTGATATAATATTATTATCTTATTGTGCTGTTGGTATAAGTTCTTTGAAAATGTATTACCTTACGTACTTTAAAAATACGAACAATGCAAAACTTTATGCATGGTATTCAATAGACGAAACAATTTTGAATGTGGCTTTTTCTTTTGTGCTGATTTATTTTTTTGATTCAGGTCTTACAGGATTAGTTTTAGGACAGTTAATAGGTTCAAGCATAGTCTTTCTTGTACTTACAGTTAAATTTTTTAGATCTTTTAGTTTTCAACCGAATTTAAGTTTGCTAAAGTCGTGTTTGAATATAAGTTTGCCACTAACCCCCAGAATATTTTTTGGAGTTATTGGAAATCAGTTTGATAAATATATGATAAACCTTCTCGGTTCAGTAGGTGGAGTAGGTGTTTATAATCTTGGTCAAAAAATTTCCTATGTTGTTTTTAATTTTATGACAGCAATCCAAAACGTCAATTCACCACATGTTTATGATTTAATGTTCAAAAAAGGGGAACAAGGTGGGCAAGAAATTGGAAAATATTTGACACTACCATTTTACATTTCAGCCTTTATTGGATTAAGTGTATCACTTTTTTCAGAAGAAATTATATTTATATTAACGCCTCCTTCATTTCATGGAGCAGTAGATATTACCACAATTTTAAGTCTTCTTTATGTTACTTATTTTTTCGGTAAACAGCCACAACTCATTTATGCAAAGAAAACAGGCATTACATCCTATTTAACCATCTTTAGTATTGTTTTGAATATTCTCATAAATATACCCTTTATAAAATATTGGGGAGCAGAGGGCGCTGCCTATGGCACACTTCTTGCTGGAATATTGTCAAGCTTAGTTACATTTTATTATTCTCAAAAGTATTTTAATATTAATTGGGAATATGAAAAAATAGCATACATATTCATCACTTTGTTTCTATTTGCATTTATAATCATATTTTTGAGAAAATTAGAAGTGGTTTATTACATTCGATTAATCGCAAAGGTGCTTTTCTTTACATTTTACCTTTTATTGGGCTTCAATTTTAAAATTATATATAAGGAGCTGTTTTATAAGTTGAAACAACAGATTTCGAAATGATAATATTTATTTAAATGGTTTTTTTAAAATATTTTATCAATACAGAGAAAAAAAATTTTCGCAAAATCTCTAAGGGTTATAGACTTTTGAAAGATTTAAATCAACTTGATTTTTTGGATAATCTTAAAATTCAATTAACTAATACTTCTCTTAGCTCAAAGATCAATTCATCAAAATTCATTAAAATTGATTCAGAAATAGTTTCACTTGAGTTAGTCGTAAGGCAATTTATTTTACAAAGATTTATTGGAATCAATTTTAATAATGAAGTTTTACTCTGTTTAGCTGATAAAAACAAGAAATTCGGCTATCCTTTGCCATCTGAATGGCAAAATTGTCTTATTAATAATGGTATTAAAGTAAATAAGTTTATTTGTAGTTTTTTGTGGTCTATTGAAATGATCAGATTGTGGATTTATGCTATTTATGAAGGAGTAAAACAATCCATAAATTCATTGAAAATACTTTTTAAAAGAAGTACAAAAATAAATGAAACCTTTGTTTATTTTGATTCTTTAGCAGAATCCAATATTCCTATTCGATCAGGGACTTACGAGTATGGAATTTTATCTTGGTATTTAAAACATTTTGATTGCTTTGGAATAGATTATTTAGCTCATACAGTATCAAAGAAAAATGGTATTGTATTGAATGATAAAATTAAAGTAAATAGTGTTGAAAGTCCAATTCTCCCTCCTTTAACTTATAACTCACTAGCTCTGTTCTTAGTGTATTCTTTTTCTCAATTAATTAGTTCAATTTTTTTATTGATTTTAGGACAATGGTGGAATGTACTTTTATTAAGGGATTCGTTTTTTTCAAAGATTATTAATTTGAATAAAGGCAGAGGAATAGCAATTCAATATCTGTTTCATAATTCAAATTGGATTTATAGACCTTTATGGACGTATACAGCTGAAAAGTATAATTCAAAAATTTATTTTTATTTTTATTCAACTAATATTGAGAGGTTTAAAAAAGCAGATAAAATTTATAGAATTGCCAATAGCTGGGATATAATTAGTTGGCCAAATTTTATCGTTTGGGATCAATTTCAATATGATTTTGTTGCAAAAAATTCAAATTTCCCAATCAAAGTTGATATATTGGGTCCGATTTCATTTGTTTTTTCGGAAATTGAGGATATAATATTACATGAAAACGCAATTGCTGTTTTTGATGTTCAACCAGTAAGAACAACCTATTACAATTCTCTTGGTTTAGATCAAGATTATTATGTTCCTGAAGTTGCAAATGCATTTTTAGCTGATGTGTTTGAGACTGTTAAATTTTTAAATTTCTCTATTGCATTTAAGCGAAAAAGAAACATAGGTAAATTGGCGCACTACAAATATGTCAATCAGATTAACCGAATCTCAAAAGAGTATGATTTTTTAAATATTGATCCATCAACTCCAGCAGAATTGATTATTGCAAAAGCTAAAGCTGTTATTTCTATGCCTTTCACCTCTACTGCTTTGGTAGGAAGGCATTTAGGAAAGCCTTCTATATATTATGATCCTTCTGGCTTGGTTGTAAAGGATGACCCTGCGGCACATGGCATTATGGTAATTAATAATAAGGTAGATTTAAAAGATTGGTTAAATAAAATATAAATGAAAAAAACTCAAATTGGTTCTTGGATTACATTAAATAATCCTTCCGTCGCAGAAATTATGGCCGATGCTGGTTTTGATTGGTTGTGTATTGACATGGAGCATTCAGTTACTGATTATTTTGAAGCTCAGCAGCTGATTATGGCAATTCAAAGTAAGGGAATCAAAGCTTTTGTTCGTGTGGGTGAAAATAATCAACGAATTATAAAGAGAGTATTAGATGCAGGAGCAGATGGTATAATTGTGCCTTCAGTAAATTCAGTTGCAGATGCAATAAAAGCGGTGCAGTCTGTAAAGTATCCACCTATTGGCACAAGAGGGGTTGGACTTGCCAGAGCTCAATCTTATGGTTTTGGATTTGATGAATACAAAGAAGGAAAAGCAAATGAAATAGTATTAATTGCTCAAATAGAACATATCAATGCAGTTAATGACCTTGAAACAATTATCAATGTTGAAGGAATTGATGGAACTTTTATTGGACCTTACGATTTGTCTGGTTCAATCGGTAAACCCGGCATGTGGGATGATGATCAAGTAAAGAAAGCACTTATTCAATACGAAACTATCGCAAAACAATATGATAAGTGGATTGGATTTCACGTAATTCAACCTGATATTAAATTAATAAACGAAAAAGTAGATAAGGGGTATAACTTTATAGCTTTTAGTTTAGATGTTTTGTTTTTAGGTACAAAAATTAGAGAACAATTATCCATTTTAACTTTAAAATAAAAATACATGAAAATTATTGGAATTATACCTGCTAGGCTTGCTTCAAGTAGATTACCTCAAAAACCTTTGGCAGATATCTTGGGAATGCCAATGATTGGGCATGTTTATCATCGTTCAAAATTATGTTCCACTCTGGAGGAAGTTTATGTTGCAACTTGCGATGTAGAAATATACAACTATATAAGTTCTATTGGCGGCAAAGCGGTAATGACATCCGATAAGCATGAAAGAGCTTCCGATCGCACTGCAGAAGCCTTGTTGAAAATCGAAAAAGAAACTCTATCTAAAGTAGATATTGTTGTAATGATTCAAGGTGATGAACCTATGGTTACTCCTGAGATGATTAATGATTCAATTTTACCCCTGCTAATTGACGATAATATAAAGATCACAAACTTAATGGCTAAAATGAATACTATTCAGGAACATGAAGATCCTGCCGAAGTCAAAGTGGTTGTAGACAAAAATAATTTTGCTTTATATTTTTCAAGAGAACCAATTCCATCTAGAAAGAAGGGTGTTAATGATGTTCCAATGTTGAAGCAAGTTTGTATAATTCCATTTTCTAGAGATTTTTTATTAGAATATAATGAAATGCAGCAAACACCTCTTGAAATAATTGAATCTGTAGATATGAATAGATTATTGGAAAATGGTATCAAAATAAAAATGGTTTTAACGGATACGGAAACTTATTCAGTTGATACTAAGAAAGACTTAGAAAATGTTAATAAAAGAATGAGTGGTGATCTGTTAATTAAGAAATATTTAAGTTAAAAAATTATTATGAAAATATTACTTACTTCGACATCATTTCAAGATACCCCTGGTAGTCATCACGATTTACTTTATTCCTATAATTTTGAAGTTGTTAAAATGCGTGGACCACTAAAAGAAGATGTAATTTTAAGTGTCATATCTGAATTTGATGGTGTTATTTGTGGAGATGATGAAATTACACGAAGAGTAATTGAAAGAGGAGCAAAATCTAAATTAAAAATACTTTCAAAATATGGAATTGGGTTAGATAAAGTTGATTTAGAAGCGGCTAAAGAATTTAATATACCAGTAACTAATACACCTGGAGTAAATAATACTACTGTTGCAGAGCATGTATTTGCGCTAATGTTAACTTATTCAAAAAATATAATTAAAGAACATGACCTGATTCAAAGTCAAAGCTGGACTAAGTTAATTGGTGTTGAACTTTATAAAAAGACATTAGGCATAATTGGTCTTGGGCATGTTGGGAAAGAGGTGGCAATAAGAGCAGCTGCATTTGGAATGAAAATTATAGCTTTCGATAAATACATAGATATAGATTTTGTTAAAAAATTTGACATAGAAATTGCGGATAATGTAGAAAAATTATTAAGCAAAGTTGATTTTTTGAGTTTGAATGCATCATTAAATGAAGGAACTAGGGGTATTTTAAACTTATCTACAATTGAAAAATGTAAAAAAGGGATTATAATTATTAATACTGCCAGGGCCGGACTGGTTGTAAATGAGGCAATATTAATAGGTTTAGAAAAAAAAATTATTAAAGCATATCTAACAGACGTTTTAGAAGAGGAGCCAATGATCTTGAATCATCCATTTCTTTCAAATGAAAATATTATCATTACCCCACATATTGGATCACGAACTTATGAAAATGTAGTAAGACAAGGAACTTGGGCAATTAATAATTTGGTAAAGTATTTAAAAACTGAAAATGAGTAAGGTAATAGTTTTTGGAGGATCTGGATTTTTAGGTAGCCATGTATCGGATTCTCTATCAGATATGGGACATGAAGTTGTAATTTTTGATATAATAGATTCTAAATATTTACGTGCTGATCAAATTATGATTGTAGGGAATATTTTAGACAGAGATTTAGTAAGAGAAACAATCAAGGGGGCTGATTTTGTATATCATTTCGCTGCTATAGCTGATATTGGTGAAGCAAGAGACAATCCAGTTGAGTCTGCAAATTTTAATATTATTGGTACAATAAATATTCTAGATGCATGTAGAGAATTCTCAATAAAACGATTTGTATATTCAAGCACAATATATGTATATAGTGATCATGGGTCGTTTTATAGAAGCTCCAAACAATCTTGTGAACTTTTTATTGAGAATTACTATAAAGAATACAATTTAGAGTTTACAGTTTTAAGATATGGGTCACTTTATGGGCCAAGAGCAAATTCATTTAACTTTATAAAAAATGCAATCCATCAAGCTTTGCTAGAAAATAAAATTGCCAGAAAAGGAGACGGTAATGAAATTAGAGATTACATAAATGTTCTTGATGCTGCCCAGGTAAGCGTAGATATTTTAGAAAATAGATATGTGAATAAATATATCATGGTTACTGGGCCTCAAACTATGAAAGTAAAAGAGATATTAAGCATGATAAATGAAATGCTTAATAATCAAATAACTATAGAATATTTAGATGAAAGCTTTTCAGGGCATTATCAAATTACTCCTTATTCATTTAAACCTAAAGTTGCTCTTAAATTAGTGCCAAAAAACTATCATGATTTAGGACAAGGCATATTAGATTGTATTTATGAAAATTATCAAGAATTATTGGAAAGAGGTGAAGAATTAAAATATAAACCAATATGATGTCTAATATTATATTTTTATCATATTTCATGGACGAAAATACACCATTATATGGTGGAGACTTTGGTGTGAATATGAAAAGTTTGCGTTCTATAGAAAATGGAGATTCAGCTAATACCAAATTACTTGAGTTCTGTAATCATTCTGGAACACACATTGATTTTCCAAATCATTTTGCAGTAAATGGGAAAGTTGTTGAGGACTATGATGCTAATTTTTGGGTATTTAATTCGCCATTTTTTATTGAAATTGAAGCTATTGATGATCAAATTATTGATTTAACTACTGAGCAGATACAAAATATTCCTAACAATATTGATTTTTTAATATTTAAAACTGGTTTTTCAAGATTTAGAAATGATGAGAGGTATTGGAAATCTAATCCAGGAATATCTCCCGAATTAGCAAATAAATTAAAATCAAAGTGTCCAAATTTGAGAGTTCTTGGAATGGATGTAATTTCTCTAACTTCATTTAAAAATAGACCGCTTGGTAGAATCTCACACAATAAATTTCTAATTGAAAATGAAATTCTTATTGTTGAAGATATGTATTTAGACAAATTGACAACTCAACCCAAAAAAATCTTTTGTTTACCAATACTTAGAAAAGGATTAGATGGCTCTCCAGTAACAATTATAGCAGAAGTATGAAGTTCTATAAATGTATAATTTATGATTTTGATGGCGTAATTTGTGATTCGGTTAATCTTAAAACTGAAGCATTTGTTTCTATGTACAAGCCTTATGGGCAGGAAATTGTTGAAAAAATAAAAGCATATCATTTAATGCATGGAGGTATTTCTCGTTATGAAAAGTTCAGATACTATAGCGAAGTAATATTAAATGAAAAAATTTCGGATGAAGAATTGATAAGGTTAGGAGAAATATTTTCTCAAATTGTGCTGAAAAAAATCGTAAATGCACCAATTAATCCTGGAGTAATTGAATTTTTAGAAAGAAATTTATCTAATTCAAAACAATTTATATGTTCTGGCACACCACAAGAAGAAATGAAATATATCATTAAAGAGAAAAAGCTTTGTAAATATTTTGAAAATATATTTGGTTCGCCTACTTCAAAAACAAATATTATAAACAACATTTTATTTGAATATAATTTAAAATCAAGTGAAATATTGTTCTTCGGAGACGCTATGACAGATTATCTTGCAGCAAATGAGACTTGTATTGATTTTGTTGGAATCGAGAATGTAGATACATCCTTTCCCCAAGGCACAACCACTATCAAAAGTTTTAATGAATTAATAGAACATGAATAAAGAATTTGTATTAGTAACAGGCGCTGCTGGTTTTATTGGATCATGTGTGGCAAAGAAATTGATAAGTTTAGGCCACAATGTAATTACAATAGATAATTTATCCACAGGAGATAAAAATAATTTGCATCCTGACATTATATTTTTTGAAGGTGATGTATTTGATACTAATATTTTAGATTTAGTTTTTAGTTATAATATAATATCAATTTTGCACATTGCAGGTCAAAGTTCTGGAGAAATTAGTTATGATAATCCGGTTTATGATTTAAAATCTAATACAGAATCAACACTAATGTTATTAAAATATGCAAAACAAAATAACTGTAAAAAATTTATTTTTGCTTCTACAATGAGTGTTTATGGTGACCAACCAATAGAATATGTTAGTGAAAAATCTATTCCAAATCCAATATCATTTTATAGTGTAGGCAAGCTTGCGAGTGAATATTACATGAAAATTTATTCCAAATTTGGGATTAACTGCGTTGCTTTAAGGTTGTTTAATGTATTTGGTCCAGGGCAAAATTTAAAAAATCTTAAGCAGGGCATGGTTAGTATATTTCTTGCCCAGGCATTTAGCAATAATTCAATAATTGTAAAAGGTTCTGGTGATAGATTTCGTGATATGGTATATATAGATGATGTAGTAGAGGCTTTTATTAAAAGTATGTATTATCAAAACGAAGGATTTCATGTTTACAACGTATCAACTGGTGTTAAAACAACAGTAAATGAAGTAATAAGTACAATAGTAGATTTATTCCCAGAAATTATTAAAGTAAGATTTGAAGGAGAAACACCAGGGGATATTTTTGGAATATATGGCAATAATGAATTGATCAAATCTGAGATGAAATGGTCACCCAATACAAGTTTCACAAAAGGAATTAGGAATATGTATAATTGGGTAAAAAGTATAAATAGTTAGTGAAAAAATTAATGAATAAACTAAAGATACTAATTAAAATTTTATATAGTATTATTATAAGAACGAAGTTGAGAAGTGTAGGAACTTCTTTTTTACCAGATTTTTTTCTCAAAATAAAAAATGGTAATAATATAGTTATTGGTAGTAAATTCTCAACAAATGGAATTGTAAGGTTGTATGCCGATAATGGTGAAATTTTAATTGGCAATAACAATAGTTATAATTCAAATGTATTTATAGGAGCGTCAGGTGGTAAAATTAATATAGGTAATAATGTATTAATTGGCCCTAATTCAGTCTTGAGGGCAAGTGATCATAATTTTAAAAGAGACGAACTTATAAACAATCAAGGGCATACATCTGGTAAAATTATAATAGAAGATGATGTATGGATAGGAGCGAATGTTGTTATATTGAAAGACGTAATAATTAGAAAAGGATCTGTTATTGGCGCCGGTTCTATTGTAACAAAAAGTACTGAAGAATACTCCATCAATGTTGGCATACCATCAAAGAAAATTTCTGAAAGAAAATAGATGAAAATAGTTTTTTTAGATAAAAGAACAACTATTTCCAAGTTCAAAAATAAAGACGTACTTAACCTTACAATATATAGTACGCTTGAAAAATATTTTGATATCAATCCTAATGAATATTTTAACTTAATTAAACCAATTAATTCATCAAAATTTAAAGACTCTTATTTACAAAAAATTGATTTAGTTGGATCTCAATTTATAAATAAATCAAAAAGTTTGAATGTTTCGACACAAGTTTTGTCTTATAGAACATTTTCAAAACTATCTGTTTCTGATAATTTAGTTGATAAATTTTGGGTGCTTGAGCAAATTGAATTTTTTAAGTCTACAAACAGTGTAATTTTTGTAGATGATATCGATATATATAATTTATATAAGCGTATTAAAATTAAGTTTAAAATTTTTGAATTTATTCCATATAAATTAATATTTTACTTCTTTTTAATTTTTATAAATAAATTAAAATCTCTTAAGTATAAAAATAAAATTCTTCCATCAAATGAGTTTAAATTATTTGTTGGAAATAAATTTGAATTGAAAAGAAATAATAATTTAATATATGAGGATTATTTTTTTTCTAAATACTGGAAAAATGATAAAAATTCATTGTTGTTATTAAACATTGGTGAATGGAATTCAACAATTAAGACAAGTAATAATATTTTATTCAAAGAATCATTTTTGACATTTAGTAATTTAATTAGTTTATTGATTGTTTCGCTGAAACATTTTTATAATCCATTACAAATTAAGGTTAATTCATTTGAAGATCAACTCATAAATAAAAATCTATTAATAGATATTAAAACTGGTTCATTTATTGATTCGTATCAGAATTATTATATATACAATAACCTTTACAAGTATTCAAATAATATTCAAGGAAAATTAATCATACCTCATGAAGGTCGTTCTTATGAAAGAATTATTTGTTTAATATTTAGAAAATTAAACATCAAAGTAATAGGGTACGCTCATTTTCCTGTTTCTTTAAGAATTTTAAATTACTATTATGGAAATTTAGAAAAAATTATTTATGATAATTTTTCTTTTTATACATTAAGTAAAAGTAATTACGATCATTTTAAAAACACATACAAATGGCCTGTTTCTAAATTTAAAATCGGGGCTCATTTAAAAGTAAATTCAATTAATGATAAAATAAAGTCTAAAAAAGAATTTGATATTCTAATACTACTTGGAAACGAAATAAACCAAAATATTAAATTGCTAAAATTTATTGAATATTCTATAAGAAATTTAGATTTAAAAGTTTTAGTAAGAATGCACCCTTCCTCTAGAGGAATTAAAATACTCCATAATTTTTTTAAAAAGTTTAGTTTTATCAAAAATTCCACAAATTCTGTTTTATCAAAAGATGTCGAGTTAGCCAAAATAATAGTTTATGGAGATACAGGAGCCTCCATTGATTGTTTAAATTTCCATGTACCATTATGCTATATCAACGATGATAATTGTCTCCTATCTGATAGAATTAATGAATTAATCACTGGACATTTTAGATTTTATGATTTTAATGACTTTAAATTAGCTTTACCAAAACTTCTTGTAGCTAATAATCATTTTTCATTTGATACAATAAAAAATAATTATATATCTCCGCTTAAACCGAATTCTTTTTCTTTTGAATAATAGAAAACTAAATATTTCAATTGTAATTCCTACACTTGGTAGCAACAAATTGCAATTAACTTTGGATTCAATCAAAAATAGCACAGTAGAAATTTTTGAAGTAATAATTGTAATTCCAATTAAATTTAAATTTGAATTTGATATTTCTGATTACAAAGAATTAAACATTGTAACTGTTATAACAAATAAAGGAGGGCAAGTTTATCAGCGTTCAGAAGGTTTTAAAATTGTAAAAGGCGATTTTGTTTTACAGCTAGATGACGATATACAATTTAACAAAACATTTATTGAGAATATACATAAAACACTAATATCACTGCCAAAATTTTCATCCGTTTCACCACTCTTAACAAATAAATCAAATAAGTCGGTTTATAGAAGTTCATTTACTTTTTTTTCACGATTATTTTATGCAATATTTTATTTTGATTTTCATTTAAAAGAAGGTGCAGTTAACAAATTTGGAAAAAGCATTGGAATTATTACTAATAATAAGCTTTTAAATGTAGATTGGCTTCCTGGTGGTTGCGTCATTCATAATAGAAATTATCTTGTTTTGGAAAATTATTTTCCATTTAAATCAAAAGCATTTATGGAGGACTTATTACATTCTCATTTTCTTAAATTAAATGGAGTAGAATTATATATCGATAGTAATTTAAATGCTATAATTTTAGATCCAAAAGATGAATTAAATGTTAATAGATTATTTATAGATAAGATAAATGAGTTAAAAATAAGAAAGCATTATTTTAATTTAGTTGGATTAAGTTATTTTAATTTTTATTGGAGTTGTTTTGTTGATTTTGGAATCACATTTTTTAAATATTTGTACTTAAAAATAGGTGAAAGGTAAGAATATACTTTTATTGTTAATATTTATCAACTCAATCTTTTTAATTGGTGAGTTTATTCTTTATAATAGAATTACAGGTTTATATTTAGGTACAATATTGGGTTGTAGTATAATTTTATTTTATAAATCATTGTCGTTTATTGATAATGTATTTAAATTACTTTTGCATTTAAACTTATATATTCTAGTTGTAAATTTATTTTTTAGAGATTATTTGCTTATACCCCCATTGTTTTCTTCGGGTGACAATGTCTTTGAGCAAGATATAATAAGAAACATTTCTTTAGGTCCATTCAACTTTGATTTAAGAAGAAGTACTGGAATAATTGATAATATCCATGTTAGTACATTGTTATTACTATACTTGGTTTTTATTTACTATATAAAGAGAAAAAAAAAATTATTTATAATTTTAAGTATAATATTCTTTTTAACTCTTAATTTTCAATTCATACTCGTCTATTTTTTGTTTATTATGATAAATAAATACAGATATTTTTTCATAAAAAATAGCAAAACATTAATACTCTTAATTCCAATAATATTTTTTATTATTGATTATATTTTTCTAGGACAGGCTTATTATTATCAAATTTCAAATAGTAAATTTAATTTGCTTTTATTGGAATTAAGTCATTACATTAAATTTTTAGATTTTGGAAACTTTCTATATGGAATTAAACCAAATATGATAGATGATCCTTATGATGCACAAGCTGGATTTTATGTTCCTTTAACAGATATTGGTATAATTGGAGTACCAATTCAATTTGGTTTATTAGGCATCATTTCTATTTTATTCAATGTAAGTTATAGTATAAGATATTTCCCTAAGCAGTTTAAGTTGTTATTTAAGTTGTTGTTATTGACTATTCTGCATTATTTTAGTCTTGCCTCTTTTATAGGTCTATTATCAACGTTTTGGTTATCAAAATATTATACTAAAATTGAAAAAAAATAAGATAACTGTTTTTACAATTACCTATAATTGCGAACAGTACATATTGAGATGTTATAATACTCTTTTAAAACAAAGTTATAAAGATTGGATATGGCTAATAATTGATGATGGTTCTACTGATAATTCTGGAATAATAATTAATAATTTGAATGATGACAGAATTACATATTTTAAAATTGATATAAATGTTGGAAGAGGTAAGGCCCGTAATTTTGGTTTATCGAAAGTTCAGACCGATTGGCTTGTGATTTTAGATATGGATGATTTAATGTTGAGTACTAGATTATATAGATTCAATGATTCTATTAACAATGGATATGATGGATTAATTTCTTCCACATTATTAGTTGATAATCGATTAAATATAAAAGGGATAAGAAAAGTTGTGTATAATAATTTTTTTAATTTATTTACTCATGCAACATTATGTATCAAAACTCAAATTTTAAGAGAAATTGCTTATTCAGAATCTAGATACGCAGAAGATCAAAGAGTAATTTTATTTATATCTAATAATTGTAATCTTGATAAGTCTATAGATCCACTATATATATATCAAGAAGATGCGTCAATAAATGTTCATGGTGCTTATTTGTCTAACTATTTTGCCTTTGTAAATTTAAAACATATAATATTTTATAATAAGTCAAGTTTTAAAAATACGAAGCAGATTTTGTATTTTTTGAAATTTGGCTTAAACGCCGCACTTTTATATATTATTTCTAAAATTTATTTTGGAAATGTACTTTATAATAAATTAATTCAAATAAGATCAAAAGACAATTATGTGAATGAACAAATTCAATTAGAATTAAATTCCTATGTATAGTAAAACTGTTGTATTTCGTATTGTCACCTCCAATTATTGTGTATCAACGCATTTAAGAAATACCTTATTAAGGGTGCCGAACAATTTACACTTATTTGTTTTAGGAGATAATGTAGAAATATTTTCTAAACAATTTCCAAATGTAAGTTTTAAAAATATTCCTTTAGAAAGAAAGTTCCATTTAATACGAGATTTAATTTCACTATTTTTGATTGTAAAATTAATATTAAAATATAGACCTAAAGTAGTTCATTCATTAATGACAAAAGCGGGTCTTTATTCTTCAATAATCTCATTTTTTCTTAGTGTAGATATTAGGGTTCATACATTCACAGGTCAAGTATGGGTAAATCGACAAGGTCTTGTAAGATATTTACTAAAATATGTTGATAGAATAATATGTAGATTGAACACGCATTGTTTTACAGACAGTAAATCACAATCTGAATTTCTATTTGAAAATGGAATATCACATAAGGGGATGATTATTCCATTTATGTTAAATGGTTCTATTAGTGGAGTAGATATCATTAAATTCAATAAAGATGATTTAAAAAATGACAGAGTAAATGTATTTAAAAAATACAATATTAGTGATGATGAATTTGTTCTTGGATATATTGCAAGAAAATCTGTAGATAAAGGATGTATTGATATGCTACAAATATTTTTTCAATTATTAAAAAAAATTAAAAATAAAAAACTTAAACTATTTTTTATAGGACCAGACGAATCAAAAGGGGAGCTACTGAAATTTTATAAATCTAAACCAGATTTATTAAAAAATATAATAGAATTAGGCTTTGTTAATAATCATTTTCAATTTATTTCTGCTTGTAATTTGATGTGTCTTCCAAGTCACAGAGAAGGTTTTGGTTCTATAGTTATTGATGCTGCTGCCATAGGAGTTCCTACAGTTGGTTATAATATCCCCGGTCTTGCTGATTCTATTTGCGATAAATATAGTGGTATATTGGTGCCATTTGGAGATATTGATGCTTTTGTAAATGAAATAGTTGATTTAATTTATAATTCAAAGAAGCTTAATGAAATATCATTAAATTCTAGAAAATATGTTGTTGAAAATTTTGATGCTGATTTGGTTAATCATGAATTATTCAATTTCTATCTAAATGTCAAATAAAATTTTACTTACTGGTTCAACTGGATTTTTAGGGACTATTATTATGAAAGAATATTCTTATTTGAATATTAAAGGATTAAGTAGGAATAAAAGTGACTTTAATGTTAATCTAGACAATCTTGTGCCAATTTTTGAGGAACAATTTGATACTGTTATTCATTGTGCAGGGAAAGCTCATGTCGTACCTTTAAGAAAAAATGAAATATTAGAATTTTATAAAACGAATCTTAATGGCACAAAAAATTTGTTAAAAGGATTAGAAAAATTTACACCTAAGAAATTTGTATTTATTAGTTCAGTGAGTGTTTATGGTTTAACTAGTGGTGAATACATAAATGAAACACATCCCTTACAAGCGGATGATCCATATGGTAAGAGTAAAATAGAAGCCGAGAAAGTAGTAAAAAGATGGTGTGATGAGCATAATGTAATTTGTACAATTCTCAGATTGCCTCTTATCGTTGGTGTAAATCCTCCAGGAAATCTAGGCTCAATGATTAGAGGAATTAAGAATGGATATTATTTTAATATAGCAGCTGGCAAAGCGAAAAAAAGTATGGTATTGGCAACAGATGTCGCTAAAATTATTTTCAAGGCATCAGAAGTTGGAGGAACGTATAATTTAACAGATGGCTTCCATCCGACAGTTAACGATCTAAGTAAAAGTATATCATTACAACTAAAAAAATCAATTGTAATCAATATCCCTTTTAATTTAGCTAAAATTTTAGCAAAAATTGGAGATTTATTTGGAAGTAAATTTCCAATAAATTCTAATAAATTATATAAATTAACATCAACATTAACTTTTGATGATTCTAAAGCAAGAAATTCCATAGGATGGAATCCTACTCCGATTTTAAGTGGATTTAAAATAAAATAAATAATGTTAAATAGATTATTTTCTTTCATTCTATTGCTACTGCTTTTACCAGTATTTCTAATTATTGCATTATATATTCTTAAAGAAGATGGTTTTCCGTTATTTTTCAAGCAAAAACGCATTGGCATTAATAATACATTTTTCTATATCTACAAGTTTCGTAGTATGAAGAATAATACTCCCAATGTGGCCACTCACTTATTAGAAAACCCCGATCAATATCTACTTAAAATTGGTAAGTTTATACGTAAAATGAGTTTAGATGAATTGCCTAATTTAATCAATATAATTAAAGGTGAAATGGTATTTGTGGGGCCGCGTCCTGCATTATACAACCAAGTCGATTTAATAGAATTACGAGTTGCAACTGGAGTTTCAAAATTAAAACCTGGAATTACCGGTTGGGCTCAGATTAATGGAAGAGATGAAATATCCATTGAAGAAAAGGTTAAGCTAGAACAAGAATATTTAAATAGAAAGTCATTTTTATTCGATATAGAAATAGTATTTAAAACCTTTGCTAACGTTTTTTTTGGAAAAGGGATTAGTCATTAGTTTTAATCATTTCTATATTCAATATTCTAAGCCAGATACACAATAATCTGGCTTTTCTTTTAGGTATTAGTATTAAATTTGTACATTATAAACATTATCATGAAAAAAGCCCTAATAACTGGTATTACTGGTCAGGATGGAGCCTATTTGGCCGAGTTTTTACTCAACAAAGGTTATGAAGTACATGGAATTAAAAGAAGATCTTCTTTGTTTAATACTCAAAGAATTGATCATATTTACGAGGATCCACATATTCCAGATAGACATCTTCACTTACATTATGGTGATTTATCAGATAGCACAAACCTAATTCGTATTATTCAGGAAGTTCAGCCAGATGAAATTTACAACCTAGGTGCAATGAGTCATGTGCAAGTAAGTTTTGAGGAACCTGAATATACAGCTAATGTTGACGGTATTGGAACTTTAAGAATTTTAGAAGCTATTCGTTTATTAGGACTTACTAAAAAAACAAAATTTTATCAAGCATCTACTTCCGAATTATATGGTTTAGTTCAAGCAGTACCTCAATCTGAGACTACTCCTTTTTATCCACGCTCTCCTTATGGTGTAGCTAAATTATATGCTTATTGGATTACAGTGAATTACCGAGAAGCATATAATATTTATGCTTGTAATGGTATTTTATTTAATCATGAGTCACCTCAACGTGGTGAAACTTTCTTAACACGTAAAGTAACACGTGCCGCTGCTCGTATAGCCTTAGGTTTAGATGATTGTTTATACTTAGGAAACTTAAATGCACAACGTGACTGGGGGCATGCTAAAGATTATATAGAAGGAATGTACTTAATGCTTCAGCAAGAGAAGCCAGAAGATTTTGTTTTGGCTACAGGAATAACTACAACCATCCGTGATTTTATAAAAATGAGTTTTGCTGAATTAGATATTGTGCTTGGATTTAAAGGAACAGATGAGGCAGAGCAAGGATATGTTGTAAAGAATACAGGAAATTATAATTTAAAAGAAGGCCAAATAGTGATTAAAGTAGATCCTAAATATTATCGCCCTACCGAAGTGGATTTGTTAATTGGAGACGCAAACAAAGCCTTGACTAAATTAGGATGGAAGCCTAAATATGATTTAGCAGGCTTAGTTAAAGAAATGGTTGCAAGTGATTTAGAAATATTTAAGAAAGAGTTGTTGTTAAAACAAAACGGTTATTCAACTAGTAAAGAAAGTGAATAGTATTAATTACATTTATGGAGAAATCTGCTAAAATATATATTGCTGGCCATAGAGGAATGGTAGGCTCCGCTATTGAGCGTAAGTTAAATGCAGAAGGCTATCATAATATTATTCATAGAACCTCTATTGAGTTAGATTTAAGGAATCAACAAGAAGTAAATGATTTTTTTACAACAGAGCAACCAGACTATGTAATACTTGCAGCAGCAAAAGTAGGAGGCATTCATGCGAATAATACTTATCGTGCTGAATTTAT
>JACCDI010144608.1_pt1 | contig 33955 bp, 41 predicted proteins | sample 7442791 | NCBI WGS metagenome assembly JACCDI01 (sample SAMN15323434, study PRJNA562643) | freshwater metagenome | isolation source: river surface water | place: USA:Blue River Watershed | collected 2017-08-15 | reverse complement strand
TAATTCTGCGCTGTCTGCATCGCTAGGCGGGGACTTGAGCAGCTCAACGAGGGCTGCGCTTTGCTCCGCATTCAGCGGTAAAGGCGGCAAGCCCTGCGCTGCGCGCTCGGTGATGTGGGTGTGGTATGCGCTTAACATAGATTTCCTGACGACAAAAACTTTAACTAAAGAAGGCAAGCATTATACCGCTCGCCTCACCATGATTTAAATGCGATGACAGCAAAAACCATGGAAAAACATGCAAATGCCATGCCAAAAGAAAATTAAGTCAGGAATTAAAACAGGATTAGTAAACGGAGCGTGAGAATGGCGAGCCACAGCTGCGGCTATTGGCGACGCGTTCTAGCTCATCCAAAACGCCTTGCTTATAACCTCGTCCACGCTGAGATTGTAAATAATGGCTGATTTCTTCGGTGGTGATAATGCCATCATGATCCTGATCCATGGCTTTCATATTATCGCTGACCGAAGGGGAACTGGCTTGAATGGTGGAAGATGCCGCGGGGGCATCATCGGCGTGCGCACTGAAAGCGAACACCAGTAAGGTGCTCATCAATATGCATGCATGAAAATTCAAGGGCTGTCGTTTCATCATTGCTACAATTTAACCAATTACAGCATATGACTCAATAGGCGCTTAAAAATTCCGACGCCTTGCAAGCCTCATCAATGGTAAAATTTAGCTTGTTATTCAATTGCTACAAAGGTTGTTATGGAACTTACGCCACTTAATGCGCTTTCCCCCTTGGATGGTCGTTATCAAAGCAAAGTTGATGCATTGCGTCCCTATTTCAGCGAATCCGCACTGATTAAATATCGTGCTTTGGTTGAATTGGCTTGGCTGAAAGCATTGGCAGCGGAAGAAAAAATCACTGAAGTAGCGCCTTTTAGCGCCAATACAGTGCAGCAGTTAGATGCAGCGATTGCACAATTCAGCGAGCAAGATGCGGCCCAGGTAAAAGCGATTGAGGCAACCACTAATCATGACGTAAAGGCCTTGGAATATTGGCTAAAAGATAAATTTTCTAGCAACCCCGAAGTGAAAAAAGCGGTGGAATTTATCCACTTTGCTTGCACCAGTGAGGACATTAATAATTTGTCTCACGCATTGATGCTGCGTGACGCGCGTCAAAACGTGGTGTTGCCGATGTTACAACAACTCATAGACAAGTTAAGCGATATGGCCAAAGCCTTGGCTAATCAATCAATGTTGTCACGCACCCATGGACAGACTGCGACTCCCACCACCACTGGTAAAGAAATTGCGAATGTGGTGTACCGCCTCAAACGTCAACAAAAACAGCTGATCAACAATGAAATCCTTGGCAAGATTAACGGCGCGGTGGGTAACTTTAATGCGCATATGAGCGCCTATCCTGAGATTGATTGGGAAGCATTTGCTCAACGATTTGTGGAAAGTTTGGGTATTAGCTATAACCCGATGACCATACAAATCGAACCACATGATTATATGGCCGAGCTTTATCAAAACTTGGCACGTATCAATACCATTTTGATCGACTTGGATAGAGATATTTGGGCTTACATTTCCGTGGGCTACTTCAAACAAAAACTCAAAGCGGGGGAAGTCGGCTCATCGACAATGCCACATAAGGTCAACCCGATTGATTTTGAAAATTCTGAAGGTAACTTGGGCTTGGCAAATGCGATTTTGGGTCACTTGGCCGAAAAACTACCTATCTCTCGTTGGCAACGCGACCTGACTGACTCTACCGTGTTACGCAATATGGGTGTCGCTTTGGGCTACTGTATCTTGGGCTATGACGCTTGTTTGCGTGGCTTAAATAAATTAGAAGTGAACCCAGCCAGACTGCATGAAGACTTAGACAATAGCTGGGAAGTGCTAGCCGAACCGATCCAAACCGTGATGCGTCGTTATGGCTATGACAACCCATATGACACACTCAAAGAATTCACTCGCGGCAAGGCGATTAGCAAAGCCGCTTTACATGAGTTGATTAGCTCATTGAATATCCCCGAGCATGCCAAACAAGCCTTACTCGCGATGACCCCAGCTAGCTACACCGGCAAAGCGGCGGACTTGGTTAAGCATATTTAGTGCGTCGATTGGAATAGAACTCAGCATGCAGGAAATATTGGTTCTTTATTATTCTCGCGGTGGTGCGGTGCGCGAAATGGCACAGGTGATTGCCCGTGGCATAGATAGCGTTTCTGGCGTCAAGGCGAGAATCCGCACTGTGCCGAATATTTCTGCCAATTGCGAAGCGACGGAGCCAGAGATTCCCGAGCAAGGGGCACCTTATGCTGAACTTGCCGATTTAGAGCAATGTATAGGGTTGGCACTAGGCAGCCCAACCCGCTACGGCAATATGGCGGCAGCCCTCAAATATTTTATCGATAGCACCACACCTCTTTGGCTAAAAGGGGCATTGATAGGAAAGCCAGCTGCGGTATTTACCTCCTCTGGATCTTTACATGGCGGCAATGAAACCACTTTGCTGACCATGATGCTGCCTTTGCTGCATCATGGCATGACCATCGTGGGACTGCCCTATTCCGAGCCTGCTTTATCCACCACTCAATCAGGTGGAACGCCCTATGGTGCAAGCCATATCGGTGGCGCGATGGACGATCAACCGCTGAGTGATGACGAGCGTCAACTATGTCTTGCCTTGGGTAAACGTTTAGCCGAAACCGCGCTCAAACTGGCTTAAAGATGCGCGGACAATATGTCAGAAAATAAAATCCATACATTAAGATTGATAGCCAGTGCCAGTCTGATTGGCTTGATTTTTCTATGTTTATTTTGGGAAGCCTGGCTGGCACCATTACGCCAAGGTGGTTCTAATCTCGTGCTTAAAACGCTACCGTTGATGTTTCCCCTGTTCGGCATATTGCGCGGCAAGCGCTATACCTATCAGTGGTCTAGCATGATGATATTGATCTATTTTACTGAGGGCGTCGTACGCGGGTTTTCTGATGGGGGCTTATCTGCCAGACTGGCACAAGCCGAGATTGTACTCAGCCTAGCATTTTTCTTTAGTGCGATTTTCTACGCTAAATTAACACGACCATTATAGATTCTTGGTCGACAAGGTCAGCGTAGCATTGGTACCGCCAAAGCCAAAACTGTTAGACAAAGCGGTTTCGATTTTCACATTGTCCACGCGTTGACGCACGATATTCAATCCCTCTGCCGCTGGATCAAGGTTATCAATATTGGCAGACGCGGCAATAAAGTTATTCTGCATCATAATCAAGGTATAAATCGCCTCATTGACCCCAGCAGCACCAAGCGCGTGACCTGACAATGACTTGGTCGAAGCGATAGCAACATGGCTATTACCAAATACTGCGCGTATGGCTTCTAATTCTTTGACATCTCCGACAGGTGTGCTGGTGCCATGCGTATTGATATAGTCAACCTTATCGATACCTTGCATAGCCAGACGCATACAACGTTCTGCGCCCTCACCGCTTGGCGCAACCATATCGTAACCATCAGAAGTAGCGCCATATCCCACTACCTCAGCATAGATTTTGGCGCCACGTGCTTTGGCATGTTCATACTCTTCCAGCACCAAAATACCGCCACCACCAGAAATCACAAATCCATCACGATCGGCATCGTAGGTTCTGGATGCGCGCTCGGGGGTGTCATTGTATTTGCTGGACAATGCGCCCATGGCATCGAACAAGAAAGACATCGTCCAATGTTCTTCCTCGCCACCGCCTGCAAAGATAATATCCTGTTTGCCTAATTGGATTTGCTCTACCCCCGCACCAATACAATGAGCACTGGTGGAACAGGCAGAACTAATGCCGTAATTCACACCTTTAATTTGCGCACCGGTTGCTAAGCAAGCAGCAATACCGCTAGACATGGTCTTGGTCACCATATAAGGCCCTACACGACGCACGCCTTTTTCTGCCAAGGTGTTGGTCGCTTCCAGCATACTTTCAGTGGAGGTTCCACCAGCACCTACAATCAGGCCAGTGCGAACATTGGAAACTAGATGTTCAGGCAAGCCAGCATCACTAATCGCTTCTTGCATAGCCAGCCAAGCATAGGCATGGCCTTTGGCCATAAAACGGAATAATTTTCTGTCGATTAGGGCTTCAAGATCTAAATTTTTGATAGAGCCAGCCACATGAGAGCGTAAACCACGCTCAGCATACTCTGGCTGGAAAGTGATGCCAGAACGACCCTCATACAAGCTCTGCTTAACTTCTTGTTGGTTATTTCCTAGACTGGAAACAATTCCCATCCCAGTGACAACTACGCGACGCATCCCGCTCTCCCTTTAGTAGCGATTACCGTGTCATTAAAAATTATCAGTGCTGGTAAACAATCCAACACGCAAATCATTGGCCACATAAATTTCTTTACCATCTAATTCCATACGCGCATCGGCAATACCCATCACCAATTTACGCATAATCACGCGTTTTAAATCGATGATATAAGTCACCTTTTTGCCCTTGGGCAATACTTGCCCGCTAAACTTAACCTCGCCTGCACCCAACGCACGTCCTTTTCCAGGACCGCCTTTCCAACCGAGGTAAAAACCGACCAATTGCCACATGGCGTCCAAACCTAAACAACCAGGCATCACTGGGTCACCCTCAAAGTGGCATTGGAAAAACCACAAGTCTGGCTTGATATCGAGCTCTGCAATAATCTCGCCTTGGCCATATTTGCCACCATCCTCGGTGATACTCACAATACGATCAAACATCAACATGGGTGGTAATGGCAACTGCGCATTTCCCGGCCCAAACATCTCTCCCCTACCACAAGCTAACAACTCCTCGTAGGTATAGCTGTTTTTATTTTGCATGTAATTTTCCAGTTACAAAAACATCCGCTATTTTCGCTGGAAAAAGGCCTGTGCGAAAGTGTTTATTAAAATTATTTGTGTAATTCCATGAAACTTTCCTGTGGTGTGAACAGGTCTGTTTACACTCGAGAGGTTTATGTTTACTATCCAGCATTCACCTTTTTTCACTCATCTATCGGGCACAGGATCATTCATGAGCAAGAAGCAATTACAAGATTGGCGCAGTCACGCACATAATCTCGAACAAGAAGTTAATAAAGTAGTCGTCGGTCAGCATGATGCTATCCGCCTGATTACTATCGCTATTTTTTCTCGCGGACACGTGTTACTGGAAGGGGACGTAGGGGTAGGTAAAACCACTTTACTACGCGCCTTCACACGCTGTATTGGTGGTGGCTATCAACGTATTGAAGGCACCATTGATTTGATGCCCAACGATTTGATTTACCACACCTATCTTGGAGAAGACGGTAAGCCGCACGTTACCCCTGGCCCATTACTGATGTCAGGTGAAGATTTATCCATTTTCTTCTTTAATGAAATTAACCGTGCCAGACCACAAGTGCACTCGCTGTTACTGCGTGTCATGGCTGAGCGGACATTATCTGCCTTTAATAAAGAATTCCACTTCCCTCATATGTTGGTATTTGCTGACCGTAACCAAGTGGAAAAAGAAGAAACGTTCGAGATTCCATCCGCTGCTCGCGATCGTTTTATGATGGAAATCCCTATCGTCATTCCTCAGGACGAGGGCATTATGGAGTCCTTGGTGTTTGATACCCGTTTCCATAATGTGGACGCACTGATTGAGCAACTGACCCCAGATATTGTGCAGTTTAATGAATTAAATGATATTGCTTACCAGATTCAAAGCAGTGTTGAGGCCAGTCCAACCCTACGTAAATACGCTCTGAAAATATGGCAAGCGACTAAATCGCCGGCTGAATTTGGCATCAAGATTCCTGGTGTCGATATCAATCGCCTAGTTTTGTCAGGCGCAAGTCCACGCGGCATGAGCATGATGTTACGTGCGGCACGCGTCAACGCTTGGCTAAACGACAGAGACGCGGTGACGCCTGAGGATATTCACGCAGTGCTTCATGCCACTGTTGCGCACCGTTTGGTATTTAGCCCTGTTTACGAAATGCGTCGCACAGAGATTTCTAGACAGCTATTACAGGCTATCGTACAAGCAGTTTCAGCACCTTAATTCAGATGCATTACGATATTCCGCAATTTAGCTATCACCTTGCTTGGCGTTCGCGCGGCTACCATACTGGTCGTCACGCGAGCATACAGCGCGGCATGGGCATGGAATTTCGTGGATTAACCAATTTATTGTCATACCCAGACCCTCGCCGTATCGATATCAGACAAACTATCAAAGATCCGCTAGAGCAGATTTACGTCAGAATTTATAACCAAAAAGGGGCTACTCCCGTCTTTGCAATTGGCGATATTTCTGGCTCTATGGGATTTGGTCAAGGCAAGAGCAAAATTCAATTAATGACGGATATTGCACAATCGATTGCAGTATCCGCTACCAGCAATAGCGATCCTTTTGGCTTTATTGCCTTTGACGACCAGGTGCGCGATGAGTATCTCAGCCCCAGCTCGCTAAGACCGCAAATGGCATTGGATTTATTGCAAGGATTAAGTACATACCAGCCCCCAAAAGTTGGCGGCATGGGTTTGAGCCAAACATTCCGGCATTTACCGCGTGAGCGCTCGTTAATTTTTCTGATTTCAGACTTTCATATGCCCATCGATGCTTTGGAGGATGCCCTGCTTCAAATGCTGCATCATCACATCGTTCCGGTCGTGTTATGGGATGCGGATGAATATCGCAATCTGCCTGAATTTGGCATTATCAATGTGCAGGATGCTGAGAGCGGTGACCAACGCATTGTATTGTTGCGCAAAGAACTGCGCGATCAGATTGTGGCGAAATTTGAGCAGCGTAGAAAAGAGCTGAATGATTTATTTTTACGCTACGATATGCCCCCATTTTATGTCGAAGGTACATTCGACTGTAATCTTATGAGTGAATACTTTTATCAATTTTCTGCGGCTTAAGGCAATGACTCTATTACGTTTATTTTTCTTAGTGACCCTCAATATCGCATTGGTGGGAAATGTTTGGGCCAATGACCCACCCTCGCCCGATATGCCCGAAGCCATGTACACCCTCAAAACCACAGAGCCTGAACGCGATGTGGGTTATACCGTTGGGGATAAGTTGTCACGCCATGTGCAACTTAGCGTTAAAAAACCCTATCAATTAATTGAAACCACCTTGCCCATCGTTGGGTATGAGAGACGCTATCGCGGTCAAATCATAGGCATAGAATTGCGCCAAATTCAGCATGGCAAAAAACAGTTTAAAGATCACACAGAATATACCTTGGACTTGGAGTATCAGGTATTTACCAATGACGCGACAGCCAAGATGGCCTTTCTACCTGCTGAAATCCTCAAGTTCCAAGGCGCCAAAAAAGATGACATCGTGCAAATCCGAGTCCCTAGCTGGGGATTCCGCGTTTCACCTTTAGCGGTATTTGGTGCGGTAAAAATTGAACAGGACATGAGTACCTACAGACCACCATTCCTTATCCAACCCTATCCAGAAAAACAAAAATTAGTCGCATGCTTGGTGGTATTGGGTATTAGCTTGCTTGCACTGGTTTATATACTCGGCAATCGTGCTTGGCTGCCTAATATGGGCAAGCCTTTTGCAAAAACTTATCGTCGTCTGCGCAAACTTAAGCCAGAAACAGCCAATATTTCTGTTGCCCTAACGCATCTCCATCAAGCCATGCATATCGCAGGCAAAACCAGCATCTTTAGTGACAATATCGAGCAGCTTTATCAACAACAGCCTGCTTTGAAAAATATCGATGCAGAAATAAAGCAGTTCTTTCAATTGTCCCGAGCTGTGTTTTATGAAAATAAATTAAACCAGTTGGACGCGACTGAAACCCTTGCTTGGTTAAAACTCTTTTGCCGTCGTTGCCGTGACTGTGAGCGTGGCCTGAAAGCGATTAGGTAAGTCAGTATGCTGAGTTTTTTTGCCTACTTTACAAATGCTTGGGTGCTTTGGTTATTGCCACTAGCCGCTATCCCCATTTGGTTGAATCGAAGTCAGAGCCAAACCTATTCATGGTCAGATTTATTGCCACGCGACCGTTGGTCTAACCTGATTGCTTGGCTGCTAAAAATTTTGGCGAGCTTGTCTATAGCATTTATTGTCATCGCCTTAGCTGGGCCTCACAGCCTAGAGCAAAAAGTCCAGCGTATCGGCGTTGGTGCGCAAATTGCGCTCGTTCTTGATCGAAGTGCCAGTATGGATGACCCATTTTCTGGCGGCGATACGGGCAATGGCAAAGTGGGAGAAACCAAGTCTGCCGCGGCAAGCCGTTTGATTTCTGGCTTTATTGAATCACGCAAAAATGACATGTTTGGGGTGATTACCTTTAGTAACTCCGCCATGTATGTACTGCCTCTAACAGAAAATCGTGAGGCAGTATTAGCGGCGGTTAAAGCCACAGCTGGTAATGCGCTTTTTCAAACCAATATTGGCAGCGGCATGACCAGCGCCACAGAGTTATTCGCCAACTTACCCGACTCGGGATCACGCGTGATGATATTGTTATCCGATGGTGCAGGCCGTATCGACGCCAATACACAAGAGAAAATTCGTGAGTGGCTAGAGCGCTACAAGATTAGTCTTTACTGGATTGTCTTACGCCAACCTGGGGGCTTGAGTATTTTTGACGCTAATTATGTTCCGCCTGAAGACGGCCCACTGCCGCCACAGATCGAGTTGAATATGTTCTTTAAGAAACTACGTACGCCTTTTCAAGCGTATGAAGCTGATGACCCTAAGTCACTCGCCAGTGCGATTGCAGATATTAATCAAAAAGAAAAAAAACCTATCCGCTATCAAGAGACTATTGCTGGACATGATTTTACCAATTGGTTTTTAGCCCTAGCGAGCCTAATGGTGGTGATGCTGACGGTGATTAAATTTTTTGAAATTAGAACTTGGCAAAGTGCCAAACTTTAAAGTCTAGGATACTACCTATGTTTAAATTATTGACCAGCAAACATTGGACTATGATTTTTTCTCTGCTCGCCTTGCTGAGTGCAGCCGGAGCGGCTTATGAAGTCAAGCGTATTATGGAAATCAATGCGTTCAATCAAGCCATATTGTCGGCTAAACCACCTATGACAGATACCGAAAGTTTCGAGGCAAAGTTTGCCACCGCTTATTGGCTGGCCAGAAGCGAAAAGTTCAAAGAAGCCACTTTGCTATTTACCAACTTATTAGAAAAAGCCAATCCAAGCCAAAAAGCAGCCATACAACACAATATAGGCAATATCTACTTCTTGCGCGGGATTGCCTTGAATGGCACCAATATGGAGGTCGGTAAAGAGACAGAGTATTTGTTACGCCAGGCCAAAACCATGTATCAGCAAGCTCTCAGACTGGATAACAGTCATTGGGGGACAAAACACAATTTGGATCGTTTGCTGATGGTACTTCCCGGAACGCCTACGCCAGGCGTGGGTGAGTCTGACTCTCCTGGGCTGATTATGGGCAATATTCCTGTAGGACTGCCTTGATGCTGAATAAGATTAGACGCATATTTAAAATTCTCACTGGCAGGCGTGACATCACGATGCTGTCCTCAGCCATCGTATTGCTTTTTGCTGCGATGCTGAATCCCTCCATCCCACTTCCGCATAACATCTATACCTATATGTTTGTGGTGGACATTTCGCAGAGTATGAATGTTAAAGACGCCGTTTTAGACAATAAAACTGTATCGCGTTTAGACTTTACCAAACGCATCATGCACGACATCACCGCCAATTTGCCATGTGGCACCAAGGTCAGTATCGGTTTATTTGCGGGCGTTAGCGTGGCGGCGCTTTATCAACCCATAGAAGTCTGTAGTAACTATGCCGCTATCCAAGATACTATCAATCACTTTGATTGGCGTATGGCATGGTCTGGCAACAGCCGTATGCGTGAGAGTATGTTGGGGATTGCCAGGACTTTGCGTGCCTTTCCTGAGCCCGCCCAAGTGGTCTTTTTTACCGATGGTGAAGAAGCCCCCAAGCTACATGCATTCAATACGCGTGACTTGAGTAATTTCCAAGGGGGCAATGGCTGGTTATTGGTCGGTGTTGGCAGTGAAAAAGGCTCCCCTATTCCCAAACTCGATGATAAGAATCAATTGATAGGTTATTGGGCCAATGACAGCTTCGCCATGCAACCTGGTATTGCACAAATTTCTGAGGCGAATATTGGGATTCGCGATAATAACGTAGCGAGTTCCAATGGAGACCGCTATATGTCACGCCTGCAAGAGCCTTACATGAAAGAATTAGCCAAGCTGGTGAATGCGACCTATGTACGCGGAGATAGTCTGCAAACGGTATTATCTGCCATGAGCAAACAACCTCCAGCAAAAAGAGACATTGCACCGTTCTCCTTGCGTTGGGTTCTCGCCAGCCTCGCTGGTCTGTTGGTGGTATTTTCTTATTTGCCCAAACAGGTATTACGTCAGTTGTTGAAAGGCAATAAAGCCAGCGCCCCTAGCTTAAGCTAATCCTCAATTACGATCTGTTCTTGCGCGATACCCCATAACAACCATACGCGCCACTCACGAAATACATCGGCATCACAGGCGTCTGGCAATATGATCAGATGTCGCCAAGATGAGCTCCATTTGGGCTTAGGCGAATGGATGAACTGGAATCGTAATAAGACGAAATGTAAAGTGACCACACTATCGGCATGCAGACGGATGGCGCGTTCATGATGCTGATTAAATAATAGAATTTGTTGTTGGCTATTTAAACGCAAACCTCGCCATGCATCAGGGGATTTTAGTAACGCATATTTGCCTATCGCATCCCATGTAATCCCGATGATTCCCAAACTAAGCAAACTCTGCGCACCCCAAAATAGTGGCAGGAACCAAACAGAGATGACCCCACCTAAACCAATGAGCAGTAAAATAACGGCTAGATAGCGCGAAGGTCTTAGTCGTAATGGCGAGATTGTCATATTATTAGAAAGGATGTTGTTATTGTGTTTCAACCACAAAGTCTGATTGCGCTGGGCGCGCATTACCAAGGCGATGTGCTTATGCATTATGGCCAGCCCAAACAAGAATTACAAGCCGCGATGCAAGGCAATGTGATGGTGCATCTCAGCCATTTGGGATTGATGCAAATTGAAGGGGAAGATAGCCTCAACTTCTTGCAAGGCCAACTCACCAACGATATGCGCGCACTCGATGGCAAGCAAACTCAGTACGCTGGTTACTGCACCCCTAAAGGACGCATGTTAGCGCTATTTTTGGCTTTCGCCCATGCAGGACATTTCCATCTGCTGGCGCCTAATGAGCAGATGGATGCATTGATTAAACGTCTGCGTATGTATGTACTGCGTGCGAAAGTACAAATTCAAGATAAGCGGGATGAGATCGCCATTTTTGGTTTGGCCGGTCCTCAAGTGGCTGGCGTATTAAGCGACATACTTGGCGCTGGTGTTCCGCAACAACCCCATACCATGCATACCTTTGAGCAAGCGACTGTATTGCGCTTGCCTAGCGAACATCCTATGTTTTTGTTGTTCACTTCCATCAACCAATGCGATGAATTAATGCAAAAGCTTCTGAGCAAGCTCACCCCTGTTGGCAAACCCGCTTGGGACGCGTTGAATATTCAGGCGGCTCTCCCACAAGTTGTCCAAGCAACGCAAGAAGCCTTCGTGCCACAAATGCTCAATCTAGATGCTCTCAATGGCATTAGCTTTAAGAAAGGCTGTTATACCGGTCAGGAAATTGTGGCGCGCACGCATTACTTGGGCACGGTCAAACGACGCATGCAAATTGCCCATATTGATGCTGCATTAGAGATTCCGCCTGGGCAAGTGATTACTGTCGCAGGTAGCGAGGACGCGATAGGCATGGTGGTAAACGCCGCACCCAGCATAAATGGTGGAACGGATTTATTAGTGGAAATAAGACTGGATAATCTTAGCGCTGAATCTTTACAGGATAAACCCGTGGTCTATCAAAATCACCGTCTCGATTTCAAGCCACTTCCCTACAGCTTGCCCTAGAGAACTGACTATCAATTGGATTTAATGTTTGCTGGCTTTACGCTGGGGTACAACTTTTTTGGGTTCTTCTTCGGACTGACTGACGAGATTAGACACACTGTTCACTGGTTTTTGGCTTGGGCCTAATTGGCTCGGATCGACTGTTTGATAAAACACTTCATCCTGTTTAACCATCCCAAGCTCAACTCGGGCGCGCTCTTCAATCGCCGTCACCCCTTGTTTTAAATCGCGCACCTCTTCGTCTAGCTGTTGATTACGCAACTTGAGTTTGTCATTAAAGCCTTTTTGCTCGTCGATTTGATGGCTTAATTCCCAGACCTTAAGCCAGCTGCCTTTACCTAGCCACAATGGATATTGCAGCAAGGCAATCAAGACAACAAAAATTAAGGTCAGGGATTTCATTGCTTATTTTTTAAGGTGATAAAAAGCTGACATACCTGCGTAGCTAGTTGCATCACCCAATTCTTCCTCGATACGCAATAATTGATTGTATTTTGCAATACGCTCAGAGCGAGACAGAGAACCGGTCTTAATCTGTAAGGCATTAGTAGCGACAGAGATATCGGCAATGGTGGTGTCTTCTGTTTCTCCAGAACGGTGAGAAATCACAGACGTATAACCCGCACGTTTGGCCGTTTCAATGGTTTGGAAGGTCTCGGTCAACGTGCCGATTTGGTTAACTTTAATCAATACCGAGTTAGCCACGCCTTTGGCGATACCTTCACGTAAAATTTTGGCATTGGTCACAAACAAATCGTCACCGACCAACTGCACATTTTTCCCCATACGGTCGGTCAACAATTTCCAACCATCCCAGTCATGCTCGCTCATCCCGTCTTCAATACTGATGATAGGATATTTATCTACCCAAGTCGCCAGATAGTCAGTGAACTGGGCTGAGCTGAGTTGCAAGCCTTCTGATTCAAGATGATATTTACCGTCTTTATAAAACTCTGAACTAGCGCAGTCCAAACCTAATAAAACGTCACGACCTGGCTCATAACCGGCTGCCGCAATCGCATCCAAAATATATTGAATCGCCGCCTCATTGGATGGCAAGTCAGGGGCAAAACCACCCTCATCGCCCACTGTCGTGGCTAGGCCTTGTTTGTGTAGGATTTTTTTCAAATGATGGAATACTTCTGCACCACAACGCAAGGCATCACGGAAAGTAGGCAGACCTGCGGGAATAATCATAAACTCCTGCATATCCACACTGTTTTCAGCATGCGCACCACCATTAATAATATTCATCATAGGTGTGGGCAGTTGCATAAAACCAGAGCCCCCTAAATAACGATACAAGGGCAATCCAGACTCATCCGCAGCGGCACGGGCACAGGCCATAGAAACCGCCAGCATGGCATTGGCACCCAAGCGTGCTTTATTGTCTGTTCCATCCAAGTCAATCAGTGTTTGGTCGATAAAGCTTTGCTCCTCGACATCCAAACCTATCACGGCTTCGGCAATTTCGGTATTCACATTTTCTACCGCCTGCAACACCCCTTTACCCAAATAGCGTTGTGCATCACCATCGCGCAATTCGACCGCCTCTTTGGTACCAGTAGATGCGCCAGAGGGCACAGCCGCACGGCCAATAATACCGGACTCCAATAAGACATCTGCCTCTACCGTGGGATTGCCACGAGAGTCCATAATCTCACGGGCGATAACGTCAACAATTGCACTCATCTCGTTTCCTCAACTATCTATTTAGTTCTAAAAATTTATAAAGTCTGCTCGATAAATCCAGCTTTTTTTACTACACGATCCAATTCAATTAAGACCTCTAACAAGGCTTTCATCTTGGGCAAAGGCCAAGCATTAGGTCCATCCGACAAGGCCTCAGCAGGATTTGGATGCGTTTCCATAAACAAACCTGCCACACCAGATGCCACCGCCGCCCTTGCCAGCACTGGCACAAACTCGCGTTGACCACCGCTCTTATCGCCTTGGCCGCCCGGTTGCTGCACAGAGTGTGTCGCATCGAACACCACCGGGCATTGTGTCTCGCGCATAATGGCAAGGCTACGCATATCCGATACCAAGGTGTTGTAACCAAATGATACGCCTCGCTCACAAACCATAATAGTGTCTTGACCACCGTTGGCGTCTTTGGCTTTTTGTACCACTTGTTTCATATCATGCGGGGCGAGAAATTGACCTTTTTTGATATTCACTGGTTTGCCACAAGTCGCGACGGCAGTAATAAAGTCGGTTTGGCGACACAAGAAGGCGGGCGTCTGTAAAACATCGACCACACTCGCCACCTCACTCACCTGCTCCTCTGTATGCACGTCGGTTAAAACCGGCACGCCAATTTGCTTTTGTACTTCAGACAGAATCTTGAGACCTTGATCTAGACCAAAGCCACGGAAAGTCTTATTCGAGCTACGATTGGCTTTGTCATAGGAGGACTTGTAAATAAACGGGATGCCCAATTGTTGGCATAACTCTTTTAGTTCACCCGCAGTATCCAAGGCCATTTGTTGTGACTCAATCACACAAGGGCCGGCAATCAGAAAAATAGGCTGTTCGAGACCTACCTCAAAACCACATAGCTTCATTATTTCTCCCCTTTGTACTGCAGGGCAGCTTGGATATAGGACTTGAACAGCGGGTGGCCGGTACGTGGATTGGAAGTAAATTCTGGGTGGAACTGACATGCCAAAAACCATGGATGTTCTGATTGCGGTAATTCAATCATCTCGCACAACTGCTCACTTGGAGTGCGTGCAGAAATAATCAAGCCAGCGGCTTTCAGTTGATCTACATAATGGTTATTGACTTCATAACGGTGACGATGACGCTCGTTTACCTGCGCCCCATAAATCTGGGCGGCTAATGTATTTGGCTCAATGGGGCAACTTTGCGCGCCCAAACGCATGGTCCCGCCCAAATCGGAATCCTCTGAACGAGTTTCCAGTTTGCCATCGGCCGTCTTCCATTCAGTGATTAAGCCCACGATAGGCTGCGGAGTGTCTGCATCAAATTCTGTACTGTTGGCTTTATCCAGCTTGGCAACATGGCGGGCGTACTCAATGACGGCCAATTGCATGCCTAGACATATGCCCAAATAGGGCTTTTTAGATTCGCGCGCATATTGAATCGCACGAATTTTTCCCTCTGTTCCGCGTTTACCAAAACCGCCAGGGACCAGAATGGCATCCATCTCACTTAGACGACCAATGCCATTGCTTTCAATATCCTCAGAGTCCATAAAATGTATATTCACTTTGGACTGGGTATGAACACCCGCATGGATAAGCGCTTCGGTCAACGATTTGTAAGACTCGGTCAGATCGACATATTTACCTACAAAGGCAATATTGACCTCGTGTTTGGGGTGCGCCAAGGCATCCACAATCTTTTGCCAACTGGATAAATCGGCAGGTTTAGCTTTTAAATGTAATTTTGCACAGACGATGTCATCCAAATTTTGCGCATGCAATAAACCTGGAATTTGATAAATGGACTTAGCGTCTACCGCAGATATCACCGCTTCAGCAGGCACATTGGTGAATAGCGCGATTTTCTTACGCTCTTCATCGGGTATATCTCGGTCAGCTCGGCATAACAACACATCAGGCTGAATACCGATTTCGCGCAACTCTTTGACTGAGTGTTGGGTAGGCTTGGTTTTAAGCTCGCCAGCCGTTGGTATATAGGGTAATAAGGTTAAATGAATGTAACAGGTATTATCACGTCCCTCTTCTACGCCCATTTGGCGGATGGCCTCGAGAAATGGCAAAGACTCGATATCGCCCACTGTACCGCCTACTTCCACAATCGCCACTTCGGCCCCTTCGGCGCCACGTTTGATATGGGTTTTGATTTCATCAGTAATGTGCGGAATAACCTGAACGGTCTTGCCTAGATATTCACCACGACGTTCTTTTTTGATGACCGTCTCGTAAATTTGACCCGTAGTGAAGTTGTTGCGCTTGCCCATACGCGCACTCACAAAGCGCTCGTAGTGACCTAAGTCTAGGTCGGTTTCGGCACCGTCATCGGTAACGAAAACTTCACCGTGTTGAAATGGGCTCATGGTACCCGGGTCCACATTGATATATGGATCGAGCTTGAGCATGGTAATTTTGATTCCACGGGATTCAAGAATAGCGCCAAGTGATGCGGCGGCGATACCTTTACCTAAAGAAGAGACAACACCACCAGTAACGAAGACATATTTAGTCATGAAAATACTTTTCTAGAAATACGTTTTTGAAGAATCCCTGATGGAAGGCTATTTTACTTTAAAGCACCCTAGGCGAAAACCTGTTTTGACAAATATCCGCAGAGACCAGTCGATTGGGCAAAAAAAATGGCGAGCTAGGCTCGCCGAGAGTGGTATCACTTAGTGATACTGTTGGAGGTAATACAAGGAGATAACTTATAGAGAACAAGTTATGGTCGCTATTAAATCACTCCCTTGTAAACAAAGTATTTCGGTTTGTAATTGATTTGTTTCAAATGCCTAGTTTTGGCTATGTTTTTGCAAAATAGCGTACATTTCATCCTTAAGATGTAGCTTTTCTTTCTTCATTTGTTCGATTTCCTCATGGGTTGCGTGTGCCAGATTAGCCTCAAGATTTTTTATCTTCTGGTCTAAGTCGTTGTGCTTGTCGAACAAATGTTTGAAATGTAAGTCTGAATTTTTTAAATGACTAATTAAATCGCGGTACTCTGGAAACATGTTTCACCCTTTCATATAAACTAGCCTGACAACTGTATTAATTTTTTCTCACTGTTGTCATTCTGCCTGTTCATACAGGGTTTGTATTGACTTATATCAAGCCGTCAAGCTTGCTATTATCTTGAGTGGCTCGATTGTTACTTATATTCGTAAAAAAGGATTATTTCACTTGTCATCCGCATGGAATTTCAATAATAGCTACCTAGACCTCCCTAAGATATTTTATGTCCAGCAGGCACCTACCCCTGTCAAACAAGCAAAGATGGTGCTATTCAATACACGCTTGGCAGAGCAATTAGGGTTGCAATCCCTAGCCGAGCAACTTGCAGATACCACACAAACATTAGCGGGAAATATTCTCCCCGTGGGAGCCTGTCCAATTGCTCAAGCTTATGCTGGCCATCAGTTCGGACACTTCACCATGCTGGGAGATGGGCGTGCCATCTTGCTAGGAGAGCACATCACCCCCGCACAAATGCGAGTAGATATCCAGCTCAAAGGCGCTGGCTTGACCGCTTTTTCTCGGAGCGGTGATGGTCGCGCTGCGCTAGCACCCATGCTGAGAGAGCTGATTATCAGTGAAGCGATGGCCGCCTTGGATATTCCCACTACACGCGGCTTGGCTGTGGTGGCGACTGGCGAGGCAGTGTACCGTACCGAACCATTAAAAGGCGCGATACTCACACGCATCGCCAGTAGCCATATTCGCGTAGGCACGTTTGAATATGCCTTGATGCGCAATCAAAAAGAGGATTTGCAAGCCCTGGCAGACTACACCATACAGCGTCACTATCCTGAGGCCGCACAACAAGAAAATCCTTATTTGGCGCTGCTGATCAGCGTTATGCACAAACAAGCGGATTTGATTGCACGATGGATGTCAGTAGGATTTATTCATGGCGTAATGAATACCGACAATATGAGCATTGCTGGTGAAACCATAGATTATGGTCCTTGCGCTTTCATGAACCGCTATGACCCAGATACCGTATTCAGCTCTATCGATACCCGCGGCAGATATGCCTATGCGCAACAACCCAAAATCGCACAATGGAATTTACTGCGCTTTGCTGAAACTTTGCTGCCATTGCTAGACGATGATCAGCAACAAGCCATTGCCATGGCTGTAGAGCCATTAGAAAAATTCCCGGAAATATATGAAGCAGCATGGCTGACACGATTTGCTCATAAACTAGGCATACAACAGCCTGTGGCAGAAGATTTATCCCTAATCCATCAGCTGTTGGACATGATGTATGTCACACAAGCCGATTTTACTAACAGCTTTAGAGCCTTGGCCGATAACAGTATTCATCAACAAGCGGTGTTTCAGCACAAAGAGTTTGAGCCATGGTTTGCAAGATGGGAACAACGCTTGCGTCAACAGAGCATCACTCAAGCACAAAGTCAGCAAATGATGTTGCAGATGAACCCTGCGGTGATACCCAGAAATCATTTAGTGGAAGAGGCACTAGCGGCCGCGCAAGATCATGATGATATGCATGCCTTCGAGGCATTATTGGAAGTAGTTAGAGCGCCTTTCACTGCGCCGAGTAATCCTAAGTATAGTCAACCACCAAGCAGCGAAGCAGGATATAGGACCTTCTGCGGAACCTAAATACGTCGTGATGCCTTACTGGCCACAACGACTATCGATTTGCTTGCTGAGACTGACAAAACTATCCATGGAGCCTGCAGCCATGGCATAAGGTTGTGAGCGAATAAAATCGACCAATTCTTTTTGTCTGGGGCTGATTACCTTTTCCAACTCCACCACGCGACAATCACAAGCCGTAGCAGATGATTTTCCTGATGCCACACATGAGGATTTTTCACTCGCTTTAAGTTCTGCTGGCCATGCAGTTGTGTTGCTGGTTTGCGCACTGACATTGATACGGATTTGCGCTAATAGCTGATAGGTATATTCAAGGTTGTTATGCAATTGGCGCAAACTTAGGTTGCCCTCGTTATAGGGCATCACTTTGCCATTCGCTAATTGATAGACAAATTCCACGCTTTGTTTAGTCTGATCTGGAACGGCATAACCCTGTGCAGCTAGCAAGATGCGTTTGGCGGCATTCTGCTCCATATATTGAAGCGCTTGTTGCAAATCAGCTTCTGGGAGGGAAAGGTTCATCTGCGCGATACAGCGGTCGTTTTCTTGACGTATCGATGTCCAATCCAACTTGATGGCACCATCGTCCCAAGCATGACGAAAAGTTGGGGCGTTTTTAAGTAATGTTTGAGATTCGAGCTGACTGAGTTGTTGCTTAATCTCTGCAGTGTCGCAGGCAAACACGTGGCTGGATACAAAAGACAAGAAAATAACAAAAGTTAAGAAACGCAACATACACATCCTCACAGTTAGCTAAATCAGCATAGGCAGCCAATAGGCAATTTCAAGCAGGAATAGTTCCTAATCATTCTGCTCGTGGTTTAGTGCTGGATGATTTTTCCTTGCGCGAGAGAAATCAGTTGATCCGCGATTTGACTGACCTCTTGTTCATCATGACTGACGATTATCATAGGTAAATTCATACGCTGTTTGATAGCCAACAAATAGGGAATAATCTGTTGCTTAAGCGCATTATCTAGAGACGACAGCGGCTCATCTAGGAGTAATAACTGGGGCGACATTAATAGCGCCCGACCCAAGGCAACACGCTGGGCTTCGCCGCCAGAGAGTTGATGTGGGTGTCGCTTGAGCAAGTCTCGCAATTGCAATAAATCCAATACTTCATCTAATGAAAAGCGACGCTGCTCAGCAGGTAATAAACGCAGTCCATAGCAGAGGTTTTCAAACAAATTAAGATGTGGGAATAAGCGAATATCTTGAAACACCATCCCAATCCGTCTTTGATGGGGCGCAAGGCAAACTTTCTGCTGGCTACTGAAAAGGATTTGCTGATTGAATTGGATCAATCCACTCTTGGGGGTTAATAAGCCATTCAGCAAATTCAACAAAGTACTTTTGCCTGCACCCGATGGTCCCAACACCCCCAATACTTGGCTTTGCCAATCGAGCTTGGCGTCAAGAAGAAAATCGCCACGGCTATATTGAATATCGAGGTGTAACATTAACGCCCCACTCTTTTCAGCATCCAGCGCTCACAAAGATTACTGGCAACCAATGCCAGTAAAGAAATCAACACACACAAAATCACCAAACGCATAGCGATCAGCTCGCCGCCCGGCATTTGCGTATAGCTATAAATGGCCAAGGGCAAGGTGCGTGTTTCACCTTCAATATTGCCAACAAAGGTGATGGTGGCGCCGAACTCTCCGAGGCTGCGGCTAAATGCCAAAATAAAGCCTGTGAGCAAACCGGGCAAAGCCAATGGCAAACTAATACTCATAAATGTTTTGCTTGGGGATGCACCCAGCGTACTCGCAGCTTGTTCCAAGCCCTGATCGATTTGACTAAACGATAATCGAACCGAGCGCACCATCAGCGGAAAGGCCATGATGGCAGAAGCCAATACAGCACCCAGCCAGGTAAAAGCCAGACTAATACCCAAGTACTGGTGCAACATGGCACCCAGCCAGCCTTGTTTGCCAAATAAGGTAAGCAAAAGAAAACCGGGGACGACTGGCGGAAGTATCATGGGGATATGCACCAAGCCATCCAATAAAGATTTACCAACAAAGTCTTTGCGTGCCAAAACCCAAGCAATGGCAATCGCAGGGATAGTAATGATCAATGCACAGTAAGCCGCTACCTTGATGGATAGTTCTATCGCTTGAAGCTCTGCAGGCGTGATATCAAAAAGAAAACTCATGCTGACCTCGTATTCAGAGGCGGCTAGATTATCATGATTTAGTCAGGTCTTTTTGTTTACATTCATGAAAATCATTAGCCGTGTTTAATGAAGCGCAATACGGTGTTGACGGAACACTTCTATACAATGCAACTCATAGATTGTAACTACAGCATGTCGCTGTTAATTTTTAAGGAGATCGTTATGTGGACTAAACCAACTGCTACAGAAATGCGTTTTGGCTTCGAAGTGACCATGTACGTAATGAACAAGTAATTCGTCATTAACACGATGAAGCTTCGTAAACAAACAAATATAGGCTGGTTCAAACATGTATATGGTTGCACCTGTCCTATCTGTTCAAATTAATAAATTAGGAGAAACATTATGTGGACTAAACCAGCTGCTACAGAAATGCGTTTTGGCTTTGAAGTTACAATGTACGTAATGAATAAGTAATCCTTAGGGATATCAAAAAAGGGAGCAATTGCTCCCTTTTTTATTGTTTAAATTGAACGTTATACTTTTAATATCCCTCTATTGCCTATATCAGCAATGACAATTATGACCATGCAAGACGAAAACGAAATTATCTGCCCATGTAGCGGGACTACCCGCAAAAAAGTCATCACTTTGTTTCAGCAAGGGATGGATGTGGAGGCTATTTCTCGATATACCGGGGCCATCTCAGGATGCGGCGGTTGCGAATGGGATATCGCAGACAGCATCAAACAATATCAAGACAGTCAAAATCCGACTTAAGCCACAAACGTCGATTCGCCCAAATCTGCTTGGCGACGGAAATGACAGGTATAACCATCTGGCACTTTCACTAAATACTTTTGATGTTTCTCTTCTGCTGGATAAAACCCATTGAATGAAGTGACTTGTGTCACTACTGGCGCGCCCCACTCTCCCGAGGCATTGACGGCGGCAATCACTGCTTCAGCTGTTTTACGTTGTTCCGCATCCAGATAAAAAATCGCCGAGCGATACTGGCTGCCTCTGTCGTTGCCCTGTTGATTCGGCGTCGTAGGGTTATGAATACGGAAAAATTCGAATAATAAATGCGCTAGCGTCACCTGCGCAGTATCAAAATCCACGCGCAAGGTTTCTGCATGCCCCGTTGTTCCTGTGGTCACCTCTCGATAGGAAACATTGACCACATGGCCACCGCTAAATCCTACTTCAGTACTGATAACCCCAGGGATTTGTCTAAATAATTCTTCCATCCCCCAATAGCAGCCACCGGCTAAATAAACTGTGTGAATTGAACTGGACAATGCAATCCCTCTCTTGAAATTAGCGAATCAAACTAGACTGGCAATTTGCCTCAATGGCAAGATAGAACCAATTTTTTACGGATTAGTTCAAGTGAAGACGGAGAAGCTTTTAGACAGATGATCATTTATCAATCTATTTTTGAGACGATGAGGGCTTATCGTTAACTTCAGCATTGGCATTGTCTTTTTTTGCTGCATACTTATCCACTTTGCCGTCTATCGTCCCACCACTCTCAATCTCAAGTGATTGATAGGCGATTTGTCCTTTGACTCTGCCAGTGGATTTAATCGCCAAAGTCATGCGTGCCTCAATCGTTTGCAGTATCTCACCTCGTACTTGGATATTGTCGGCAATCACCAAACCATTCAAGTGACCACTCTCACCCACAAACACATCCTGCGCACGAATTTCTCCGTTGACGGTGCCATAGATATGTACATCTGCAGATAATTCAATATTGCCATCTATCTTGACCCCCTCACCTATCATCAGTGCGCCCATTTTGTTTTCCATAATGTTTCTCCTGAAAATCTTGTTATTTGAAAAATAATTTTTATTCGACATTTATGCACTACCAAGCACTGCTTAGGATACTTTAGCGTGCTTCGCCAAACACACGGTGTAATCACTCTACTTTCCGTAATAAATCGCCCGTTAAAATTGCCCCAGACTGAATCTCGATATGACTGTATTTGACTTTTGCAGACACAGACCCAGTTTTATTCAAAATCAACTTATTGCACTTTACTTCGCCCAGGACTTTGCCATACACAATCAGACTATCTACGACCAGCAAGCCATTGAATAAGCCACTCTCTCCAATGTTAACCGTCTCCGCCTTGATATTCCCTTTAAATTTGCCATATACCTGAACACTGCCTGGATAATTTAAATTGCCCTCAATCTCAGCCCCCTCACTAATAACGCTGGGCTGTAATTGCACTTTTTCTTCTTTAAGCATGGGCCTCTCCTGTTCTGGCATACGCACCTCTGTAGAGTCATTAGTTGATAAGTGCTTGGTTGATTCAGGTTCCGATTTTTTGAATTTGAACATATGGATATCCTGTGGAGGTTGAATGATATCGAAATCTTAATTCGGAATATATTAAACATTTTGCCGGATAATGAAAAGCAAGAAAATATACAGAAAATGTTCATAGTGATAGCATGAGTACCCTTCTCAACTTGCTCTAAAGGTCAACATGCATATCAGCATCACCGCATTCTATGCCGCACTACTGGGTTTAATTTTTGTTCGTTTAAGCACACGCACCATTCAACTGCGCCGAAAAGTAAAAACTGCTTTGGGGGATGGGGATGATGCAGAATTAAAACGCGCAATTAGAGCGCACGCGAATTTCTCTGAATACACACCGATTGGTTTATTGCTGATTGGCATGGGCGAAAACCTTGGCACTTATCCTCTTCTTGTCCATGCGCTGGGGTTTTTCTTGCTGTGTGGCAGATGCCTCCATGCCTATGGACTGAGTCAGGTAAAAGAGGATTATCGCTTTCGTATCTTTGGCATGAAAATGACACTCAATGTGATCATCGTCAGTGCACTGGCGATTATATGGATGCTGATATTTGCTTGAGCTTATCAGCCAGCTTATGACTATTTGGGCATTTTTTCCTTAGCCCAATCTGAAGCCTTTTGTAAATCTTGCCCTGCGCCTTTGACCGTATTACAAGCGGTCAGAGTAAGCATCAACAATAAAAGGAATATCTTCTTCATCAACCACCCCACTACTTCATTTGCATGAATATTACATCTATTTGGAGTGCATAAGAATAAGCATGATTGAGAAATTAATGAGGATTTGAAAGCGCGAATTATTTCAAAATCTGCAAAGCAATCTCAGCAGTTCTGGTCAGGTCCTGTTTATTCGCGCCATCTTTAGCACGCAAGGACATTCCTTGAATCAGCGTCACATAAAAATCTGCCAACTGTTGCGGACTCAACTGCCCTGTTAATTGCCGCTCTTGCTCGGCACGCTCGAAGCGTTGTACCCATGCATTTCTATAATCCTCTCTCATCGCACGCAAACTCACCACGTGGTCTTGATGTTCAGGAGAGGCGTTAATGGCGGCGGTCATAATCAGACAGGTATGAGGATTATCAGGACTAGTAAACAAACGTACACACTCTTTTAAAGTGTTTTGAACGGCTTCAACAATATCCGATGTGTTATTCAAGGTGGCTAATTGGCCATTCACCACGATGGGCAAATACTTCTGAACCACCTCTTTGAAGATAGCGTCCTTATTACCAAACGCGGCATAAAGACTTGGAGCTTTCATGCCAATCGACTCAATCAAATCAGCCATGCTGGTGCCCTCATAGCCCTTTTCCCAGAACACATGCATTGCTTTTTTGAGTGCTTCCTCTTTATCAAAAGATCTTGGTCTACCTACTGTTGCCATGCTTTAACCTCATAAAATTTTGAAATAATATAACATAGATTACAAAAATATGTTGACAGATGATTTGGCGAAGAATAATAATGTAATCCGTATTACAATATTCAATATATCAATCTCAACAAAGGAGAAAATAATGAAAAAGGTCGCATTTATCACGGGTGGTAATCGTGGCATAGGATTCGAAACAGCCAAAGCATTAGGCGCAGAAGGCGTGAGTTTAATCATCGGATGTCGTGATCTCAGTAAAGGCCAAGGAGCTGCCAAAGCATTGCAAGAACAGGGCTTTCAAGCTGAGAGCATCAGCTATGATGCAAACGACAAACAAGCACCTGATCAAGTCTATCGTCATATTGAAAAAAACTATGGTGCCTTGGATATCTTGGTCAATAACGCTGGCATGATTATGGAAGATCTAATCGGAAAAAATAGCAGCACTTCTGTGGATCAAGGTATCCTCAAACAAACTTTTGAAACCAACTTTTTTGCAGTCGTAGCGCTAACGCAAAAGCTGATACCTTTATTAATGAAATCCACCGCAGGACGCATCGTCAATCTATCCAGCATTGTTGGTTCTCTGGGTATCCAAAGTATGGAGAATTCACCGATTGAACCCGCCAAAGCTTTTGCATACAACGCCTCCAAGACAGCGTTAAATGCCTTCACCGTGCACCTCGCACACGAGCTCAAAGACACCCATATCAAAGTAAATTCAGCACATCCAGGTTGGGTAAAAACCGAATTGGGTGGTCCTTATGCCCCAATGGAAATCGCCGATAGTTATAAAACATCATTACGTCTTGCGACATTGGATAAGCATGGTCCAACAGGTGGATTTTTTCACGAGGCAGATACACTCCCTTGGTAAGAGAGCAGCATGAAAAAACTACCGCACCGATATAGATTATTTGTATTTGCGCTCTTTATGTCGTCATGCACCGCTTTTGTGGTGAGCGGTGTCATGGCGTACATTCATGCACCAACACGAGAACTCTTTTATAAAAACTGGTTAGATTCATTCAGCCTTGCATGGCCTCTCGTGTTCCTAAGCATCATCGTCATGGGGCCAGCATTGGGTAAATTCATTAATCTGTTTGTTGAACAAAAGTAGCGTTTTAAAACTACACGATTCGTATCAAAAAAAGGAAACGAAAATGACCAAAACAGTAGTGGTATATCACAGTGGCTATGGCCACACATCCAAACAAGCCGAAGCGGTTGCGCAAGGCGCAAAAGCCGAGCTAATCGCGATTGATGCCGAGGGTAATATCACAGAAGCGCAATGGCAATCCATCAATCAAGCCCAAGCGATTATCTTTGGATCGCCTACTTATATGGGCAGCGTAAGTTGGCAGTTCAAAAAATTTGCCGACGCAACTTCCAGATACTGGCCAACCCAAGATTGGAAAAACAAAGTATTTGGAGGCTTCACCAACTCAGCCTCGATGAACGGTGACAAGCACGCCACCATCCACTTCTTCTTTACCTTATCTATGCAACATTCTGGTATTTGGGTGGGAACAGGTTTAATGCCATCAAACTCAAAAGCCGCAAAACGTGATGATGTGAATTATGTAGGGTCATTCTCTGGCGCGATGATGCAAACGCCTTTTGATGCGACTGTGGATGAAGTGAGTAAGGGTGACTTAGAGACTGCGAGACTTTATGGAGAGAGAGTGATGCAGTTGGCGGTGAAGCTTAGTGGGTAGTTGATTTGATTGTAATTAAAGCTTAATTAAGAGCAAAAAATATCTAACGCCATACAAGATTGCAGGATTATAGTCTTCTGTTTGCTCTTAAATAGGCGTCAAATCTATCTCTTTTTCCAACAGAAATAACAACCACTACGACACGACTATCAGATACCTCATAAACAAGCCTATACCCAAGCTTTAGAAGCTTTATTTTGTAGCAATTGCTCAACTCTTTTGAAAGTCTTGCGGCTGGGATATGCGGCTCAATCAAACGCTTTCTCAATACTTTTATAAACTGCTCTTTTACTGTCTTATCTAGCCCATCCCATTCTTTAAGCGCTTGCACATTAAATTCAAGACTATAAGTCTTCAATATTTACCTTCACTGTTTTTCCACCTTGCCGCTCTTTAACCACTTTCGCGAGCTCCAGGTTTTCAAGTTGCTCCACCACATACTCATAGTGCTCAGCAGAGAGTAGATAGGCTGCGGCTTTATTGTGATTTAAAACGGCTATAGGTGAATCAGTCATAATTTCACTCAAACTCACACGACGCAAATCGGTCATGCTCACCGTATTAGCCGCATAAATTTTGCAAGTTACCGCCATGTTTGTTCCCCATTTGATCGAAATTTAAAAAATAATGTGTATTATTTTGTGTAAATATAGTTGTGTCAATAAAAAATGGGGTGCTTTTAAAATTTGGGCCAATAGCTACTATTCTTCTCATGATGAAATTTTTCATCATCATTTCCTGTCATAGTTGCTCACCAACAACATTTATCAGGAATCTCTAGTTTTTAAAATGAAGAATCATTTATCCTACTGGGCACTAGTGTTAAGCATTTTCACTCTATTCATTTTTTCAGGAATCGCTGTGGCCACCGAAGAACCAAAATTTAGCCTGTTAGAAAAAGATCAATCTTTTGAGCTGCGACTCTATGAGCCGAAAATCATCGCTGAAGTTGAAGTAGATGGAGATATGAGTGCCGCCTCAAGAAAAGGCTTTAGGCAGATTGCTGATTTCATCTTTGGAAATAACACTGCGCAATCGGGCAAGAGCGAAAAAATCAGTATGACCGCCCCAGTCGCAATCAAACCGGCCTCGGAAAAAATCGCCATGACCGCCCCTGTTGGTGTTCAGCAATCTGAAAAAGGATGGAAAGTAAGCTTTGTAATGCCCAGCCAATACACTCTAGAAACATTGCCAAAACCCAACAATCCTCAAATTTCAATCAAACAATTGCCCGCAAAGAAATTTGCCTTGATACGCTTTTCTGGATTGGTGGATGAAGAAAAAATGCAGGCTAAATCGGCAGAGCTTAATCAATGGATTACGATGAAAAAACTAAACCCTGTTGGCATTCCTGAACTTGCGAGATATAACCCACCTTGGACACTGCCATTTCTGCGTCGAAATGAGTTGATGATAGAAGTGGAATAAAAAAAGCTTTCAGCGATGGATTGCGATTAAGCTTTTAATCCATTCAAGTTTGCATGAGCTAATAAGCGATTGAGTAACCGAAATAGGCAAAAGGCTGAGTGCGTGTTTCAACAATAGGACTATTGGCTTGCGCGTCGCTCAGTCTGGTCAAGAATGTGCCAAATAGCAAATAGCTGTCATTGCCTACCGCATAAGATCCATTCACCCCAACTTTATATTCCGTTCCCGCCCCAGCAGAATAGGCAGGGCGATTTGGCGATGTTTCATTTACACCAACACCAAAGTAGTAATCATTGAAATTGCTATTATTCCAAGTCGCGCCAACACTACCGTTCAATTTAAATTCATTGCCGCGAATCAGACTTTTAATATATTGCAATTCAATGTTTTGACCGTTACTTGCCCCACCAATATCAAAGTTCCACTGCGCATTAAACGTTCCATAGTCAGTTTGCCATCTTACCGCTGGGCCAAAATCAAAGGTAAAGTCACGATCTTTCATACCACGCGTGAGTCTGCCATCATTTGCATCCCATCCGAATCGCGCTTGTGTGGCAAAACCGAATCTTAGGCGTTTATCATCGGAGTCTAAAAGCCAAACACCAGCTTGTAGAGCGTTGATGTAGAACTTGTCACCATAGTTACCATTAATTATAGGTAAAGCGATTGTCCGGAATTCATCAGAGCCTGAGGTTTTGGGTAACAATGCAACGCCAACACCGTATAAGTTTTTGATTCGAGGAATAGGTGTTTCGGTATCTCTATCGATTTTATCGTTGGCAATCGATGAAAAAGAAAGGCAGGCGAGAAAGAAAAACAAAGACGCGGAAACTACATTAAATTTTCTGTACATTAAAATCTCTATTCGGTATTCCAAAAACATGATTAAAACTTAATCGCATAAGCTAAAAGTGCGCTGATTCTTTTAAAAGCGAAATGCTTATAAAAATTAACAGTTTTTTTGTGAGTTTACTTGAGAATTAGCGTTTACAGCAAAGAAATCCTTAAATTTCTTAGGCTTGTGAATCTCAACAAAAATAGTTTGAAGAAAATTTTCATGATCAACATGTCTGAAAAACATCAAACATTTCAGACAAAATAATAGCCACGTTTTCGCGTGGCTATTTTATTTATTTTGTGGGAGATCGGGGGTTCGAACCTCGGACACACGGATTAAGCGCTATTTGGATATAGTGCAAGCGAAGTCAAACTTGCATTCACGAATATTGGCGCGAAGCCACTTGTGATCAGCTTTATATCTACACTGCCATACTAGACTTCGTGGGGCTTTCTAGGGCACAAGCTCTCTGTTCATTAAGATATATGTTGTTTCAGCTAGAGGTTTGCCCATATAGGGCTAATTTATGGTCTTTTCAAGGAATGGACAACCGGGCTAAGTCGGTTTAGCATCCAAACCGTATCCCTATAAATTAGATGCCTATGACAAGCCCCACAAGATTACACATGCAACGGACAAGAGATCTAGCAACATCTCTTTCGAAAGATGATGTCTATGATTGGTTAATGACGTTTGGGTATTTTCCAGAGAGCTATGTTCTCCCTCCTTGCTTTTCTGTGAAAAAACGACCAAAAACAAAAAAGCTATTTTATAAATACGGTCAAAAACCCAATGTAGATATTACTGAATGCGTAAAGGTGCATTTCCCAAAATCTGAACTCACTGATAGAACTTTCGGAATTATTGATCCAAATATCCACAACGATATTGCCTTAACAATAAGTAATAACTGGAAAAGAATTGTGAAATATATGGTGCCAAATGATAGCTTGGTTGCCTCCTACAGTTTTCCAATCCCAATTAATTCAAAAACTCCCGGGAGGCTCGGCAACCTTCGAAGCGGTCGACTAATATACGAATTTATTGATATGACTGATGATGACTTGTCGTCAATCGCATACAAATACACTCATATTGTTAAAGCTGATATCAAAAATTTTTATCCTTCCATTTACACTCACAGTATTGCATGGGCTATACATGGGAAAAACGAAATAAGGCACCCAAATAAGCGAAGAAATTGTGACCTTCTTGGAAACAAGCTAGACAAACTTTTTCAAAATATGAATGATGGTTGTACAAATGGCATCCCCATCGGACCAGTTGTCTCTGACATTGCTTCTGAAATAATTTCGGCTTCCGTTGATAGAATTTTCAGTAAATATATATCAAGTAAGAAAATTGATTGCGAAGCAGTTAGATTCAAAGATGACTATCGCATCTTGGTAAAATCAGAGTCTGACGCCAAAAGCGTGATCAAATACCTTCAATACGCTCTCAAAGAGTTCAATTTAGAGCTAAGCGATGAAAAAACCAAAATACAAGAACTTCCAAACGGTCTATTCAGAGAATGGGTTTCAAAATACCACGCTGTTTATCCAGAAAAAAAGAATCTTTCACTTGGAAACAGTTTAGAGAGCTTTATCTAGCCGTAATCGAAATTGACAAATCATGCCAAGGAACTGGTGTAATTGACCGTTTTTTAGCGGACATAATAACTGACAAAGGTGCTTTAAAAGTTCAGGTTGGTACTTCAAATCTAGAGAAAGTAATCAGCATGTTACTAATGCTTGGGAATCTCAGAATTAAAGCCTTTCCGAAAATAATCGCGATTTTAGAGTCAGTGCTTAAATCCCCGTTTGGCCTATTTCACGAAAAAGAAATTGTTTTGTACCTCGAAGGGTTTCTGAAAAAACTCGCTGAAGAAGAGAACAGGAACAAGTACTTAATTAGTTGGATTTGTTATTTTTTAGTAAGCAACGATTTAGAAAACCTGCTTAAGTTCGCACCAAAGTTTGAAGACCCTGTAACGCTTTCAATTTTTGGTAACAACGGGCTATTGTTTAGAAATAGAACTGATTTTGTACTTTTTGTTGATTGCAAAAAAGCTGCGAAAGAAGTCACGATGCTTGAACATTTAGAGGTCTTCAAACCCCCAAGGCTTTTACATGGCACGGACTATCCGTAATTGTCGTAAATCCCGACAGACTGAAGGTCAAAAGAATTAACGCTCACTGACTCTGCAATCTATCCATTACCCAAGTAGGATCACTATCACTAGGAAATACAGGATAGTGAACGGCTTCCACCACACCATCCTTAACAATCAAAGTTAAGCGTTTTAATAAAGTCATTCCTGCAACTTCAAACGTAGGCAGTTTAAGTGCTCGCTGAAATTCAAAATGCTCATCGCTTAATACCGGGAATGGCAGATGTAATCGATTCACCATCTCGGTTTGATATTCGGATGTTTGTACACTCAAACCAAAGACCTCACTACCTAATGCCTTTAGCTCTTGGTAGTGATCTCGATAAGCACAGCTTTGTGGGGTGCATCCCCTGGCCCCTGGAATTTGATCCCAGCCTTCTGGAAGCTGTGAATTAGGTGTACCTGTTCTTGGGTAACAGTAAACAACGTAACGACCTTGAACTTGGCTTAAATCGATCTTAGTGCCATTAGTAGCTTGGAGGCCAATACTAGGAAGTCTCATCCCTACCAAATGATCAGCAAGACCATCATCTGTGGGCACTGGTAAGTTTGCTGGAATTTGATTTAGATTGACCATGACTAGAGATTAACACAGCAACAGGCTAATTAATGGTCTTTTGGGGTTTGATGGGCAACCGATTAGTAGCCAGTTTGACAACTTATACCTGTAAGAGTAGGTTCGTAATTAATAAGATTTTAATAAATTATAGGAATTTTATGAAACCATCCAATTTCTCATTAAAAATATTAGCGCCAATTATTCTGTTTATTACATCAAGCGCACATGCGGAGTTAGCTTGTGAAAATAATCAATCGTGGCGATTTGATGATCAATGCCTCACTGGAGTTGTTAATGAAATGGAAGGTGAAGTGAACACTAGGTTAGGGAAATTGGCAAAATTTCTAGATGCATATCGAATGGGATTAGTTAACAAAGCTCAGAAATCTTGGCTTGAATATATGAAATCAGAATGTGAATCTGAAGGAGATCTCAGTAGAAGTATGAAAAGTGGGCGAATGGAATGGGGAACTATGCAGAAATCAGACATCAATACATGCAGAGGCCGCATGCTCCAACGTAGGCTGCATGAACTTCATTTAATTGAATTCAGGAGCAATATTGAGCCTAAATCACAACCGCCAAAAATACGTTTCGAAGGCTAAACGCTCTCATACGAGTCCCAGTTGTCTAAGCAAGCTTTGAGTATTTGCTTTCGACCTGTGGTTATATCCTTACTATTGTTTTTTGAGTATCGATCTATTTCTTGCAGTTGAATAGTTAGATTCTTGACACACTTAGTCACACTCCAACCAGATCTTCTTGCCTTAGAAACGAAAGCAATAAACTCTGGGTACTCTTCTAGATTTTCTGAACGGATATTTGCAGGAAGCTTTAACACTACACGAAATGCGTAAATTGAAGCCAAAACAGGTTGGATAATATTTTTCATAAGTTTAAACAATTGAATGTTTCTGATTTGATTATTTTAACCTGAAGTTACGTAACAATCCCTCTAGGCTTGGGAATGGTCTTTTGGAGGAATGGACAACCTGACTAAGTTCTGGTGCGCATCCTTCTTATCTCTTCTGCGAAGATTGATATACTAGGCTCATAGAAATCAAATGAAGCATATAGGTCTGTAGTGAGCTTTTTAACGACCTCTGGCAACAAATTAACAACCTCTTCACCAGTGAATTTACCATTTGATGTTACCTTTTCTGCAGCGCAAACTCTGTCATCAAATAACATCCTATTTCCTGACATGGAAACAAGCTTTCTATTCGCAATACCAGTCCAACAGCATTTTATTACGAGCTCATATCCATCATTAAACATTTTTGAAGCAAGTTCATTTGATCGCAATATAAATTCCGAAAGCCTCCAAATGGGTAATGTAAGATCAAAATATTTACCTATTGCAAATCTTGTCTTATCTATAGCTTCACCGTCTTCTTGATAGCCACGAAGTGAGAAAAACATGCCATCTGGAGTTACCTTCCAAAAGTCAGCATTAGAAACATCTGGATACTTAATTTTAGCTAGCCAAGCCTCGATTGAGTTTTCAACCAACTTTGGAGAAACATCGGCGTCATAAAGAGTCACAAAAATTGGCCAGCCCGTGTATTTTTGTAAACTTTCTATCTGCTGCTTTATTTGAGGCGGGCTAAGATTCTTAGAATCTCCAATCACTTCACAAGCAAAGTAGAAATAGCCATTCTTGATTTTAGATAGGTGAGAATCAGGCAATGCCTTATTCAAACCATCCCATCTTTTTAAAGCTTCAGAGCAAAAACTATCTAATCTGGATTGCGAGAGTTTGGAAGTCTCATGCTGAAATAAGAAGCTCAAATTGTCCCCAGCATAATTTCTGAAAACACTTAGGATTTCATCCTTATTTTTAAGCATACATCTTGTTATTAAATCATCCCATTCAGCTCCTGATTGAGGAGATTCACTAGATGGGCCTGGTCGCCTTATGTAATAAACATTGTCAGCTATCGACTTTCCTTGGGTTGACCCACTAGATCTAACAGGAACCTTTGATTTCCCATGAATGATAATGTATGGAAATTGAAGCTGGGAATCTGATGCCGTCATTAGCCTCACATCAACATGGAAGACTGGCTCGGCAAACCTTTTTACGATGGCGTTAAATTCATCCGAATTGAATTTTGAAAGATCGTCTGGTCTAACATTATCTGGCACAAGGCCGCCATCAGTGCCTTTAGTAAATCCGATTATCAATCTTCCACCACCAGAATTTTCTAGCGCGATTAGTGCTTTTGCAATTTTAGCTCTGTCCTCAGCGTTCGATAAATCAAGCCAGCCTTTGACTTCGCATTCCAAATCCTCATACGGATTTAGTAGCCAATCTTCAAATCGATTTTTGATATCACTATTTTGCATAAATCACCTTCAACTAGGGAAATTAGCCCATGCAACAGCTAATGCTCCAGCAAAGCATAAGAATGAAAACCACCCAAAGACATCGGCCAAATAGAAATACTTAGAACGACTCTCATCCTTATTTACTAACTCATCCCAACAGATGGAATCAGAATAAAACTGATTCACATCCCGTTTCCACTTAGAAAACAAATAGTAGATTCTGTAATAATTTGAAGCTTTTGCAGCACCGACTAATACAACACCTAATATCAGTAGACCTAAAACATAATTGGCGTAGTGAAATGGAGATAAAGAGTTCTTGGCACTCATAAGACTAAGTAAGGCAACTGCACAACCTGAGTTTATAAGTAACAGATACTTCCATATATCCTCCACTGATTTATTGATATGCTCAACAAGGCCACCCCACCGCCTCTCAACATATGCACAGCGTGCCTCCTTAAGATTTTTGTCCATTTGGCTAAGTTTCATTCGTTGCCATTCACATTAAGTTATCAATATGAAGAGTGTATTCCAACTCGATTAAAGAGTGCTAGTAAACAGATCTAGAAAAGTCGTAAATCCAGACAATTCCTAATTGTCGTGATTCCCGACAAGCAAACCGTCAAATGAATTGACACTAAAAACTACACATCAGGTTCGCATTGAAATTTCAGACAAAAAAATAGCCACGTTTTCGCGTGGCTATTTTATTTATTTGGTGGGAGATCGGGGGTTCGAACCCCGGACAAACGGATTAAGAGTCCGCTGCTCTACCAACTGAGCTAATCTCCCCC
>JACCDI011980253.1_pt1 | contig 33982 bp, 26 predicted proteins | sample 7442791 | NCBI WGS metagenome assembly JACCDI01 (sample SAMN15323434, study PRJNA562643) | freshwater metagenome | isolation source: river surface water | place: USA:Blue River Watershed | collected 2017-08-15 | reverse complement strand
TCATTGTATCGGCCAGAAAGTACAGACCATCCGTCTTTGACGAAGTGGTAGGGCAACGCCATATAACGGAAACATTATTGAATGAAATTAACAATAACCACCTGGCTCAATCATTTTTATTTACTGGTCCGAGAGGTGTTGGCAAGACAACATGTGCAAGGATTCTGGCCAAGGTAATCAATCAGAAAGACCACGACGATCCTAATCAGGATTACGCCTTTAACATCTTCGAGATGGACGCAGCGAGTAACAACTCAGTTGACGACATCAGAACATTAAATGAGCAGGTACGCATTCCACCTCAGGTAGGCAGTTATAAGGTCTATATCATTGACGAGGTGCATATGTTATCATCTGCAGCTTTCAATGCATTTTTGAAAACATTGGAAGAGCCTCCGAAGTATGCCATTTTTATATTAGCGACGACGGAGAAGCACAAGATATTACCGACGATTCTATCAAGATGTCAGATTTTCAATTTCCGTAGGATACAGATTAATGACATGGTAGAGCATTTGCACAAGATTGCTCAGAAAGAGAACATTGAAGCAGAAGATGATGCATTGCGTTTAATTGCAGAGAAAGCAGATGGTGGATTAAGGGATTGCTTATCGATGTTTGACCAGATGGTGAGTTATTGTAATGGGCATATTACATATGCCAAAGCAGTAGAGAACCTCAACATATTAGACAGAGATTATTATTTCAAAATAACAGATTCAATACTTAATCAGAACATTGGAGAAGTATTGAACTACCTTGATGAGATCATCAATAAAGGATTTGACGGACAGACCTTTTTAGGAGGGTTGAGTGAGCATTTTAGAAACCTGATGGTTTGTAAGGATGTCAACACCGTTAAACTGCTTGATGTTGGAGAGTCTCACAAAGTTAAGTATGAGCAGCAGTGTCAATTAACGGATTTATCGTTTTTATTAAACGGACTGAACATTAACAATCAGTTTGACATTGAATTCAGGAACAGCAAAAATCCAAGATTGCATGTTGAGTTAGCATTGATGAAGCTTTGCCATGTAAAAAGTCTGTTAAACAACGCCATCACTTTAGAGGAATTAAAAAAAAAAGTGATGATTTCTTAAAGCGAAGAGCAGAGGAAAAGAACAAAAAAGCAGATCCCCTACCCGTTCATGCCATCAAAGAGCCAGCATTAGCTGACAAGAGTTTTCAGTTACCCAAGATTCCCCAGAAACATGAAGTCACCATTCCTCCTGTGCAACTTTCAATTGCAGAGATAATAGAAGAAGTTGACCATAATTTAGAAATAAAGCTGGAAGAAGCCAAAGAAGAAGAAATTGTAATAGAACCAGGCAGCATCGTTCCATTGTTGAGTGTTGAAGAATTGCTAAAGTGTAATGCCATCTTTGCTGAAAAGCAAAAGGTATCCATTGTACCTTTGATTAAATTATTACAACCATCATTAGAGGGCAATCAGGTTATAATACGATTAACCAAGCAGCAAGAGGAGTTCATAGGAGACATAAAAATCAGCTGGCAGGCGCATTTAAGAGAATATTTCAAAGACAGAAGTTTAACGCTACAGATTCGTATAGACGAAGTATCAGAAACTAAGAAAGTCGCCTATACCCCATCGGAGCAATTCAGAGAAATGTTGGACAGTAATGATTCATTCCGAAAATTTGTCAATACATTTAAGTTAAAACTCAAACAGTAGGCATGAAGTATTTGAGAATACTATTGATCTATTTTGCATTTACTTGCCTGGTGCATCTTCCCTTTTTAAATCTTCCACCATCAGGATCGCATGTATGGCGACAGTGCAATACCATGGGAATGGCAAGAAATTTCTCGGAGGAGAGTATGAACATATTTTTGCCAAGGATAGACAGAAGAAATGAGACCAATGGTATCACAGGTTCACATTTCCCATTGTTTGAGTGGCAATTAGCGGGGATTTATAAGTTGACAGGCGAGCATTATTATGTAGCGAGGTTCTACAGTGCATTTATTTTTTCGATTGCCATGTTAGCCCTTTATTTAATATTGGTTCAGATGGGCATTAAAGAGAGAACATCAGTAATTGGCGGACTTGGCTTACTATCTATACCTCAGTTTTATTATGACAGTATCAATGCCATGCCTGATATCTATGCGCTTGGCTTATCTTTAATATCTGCCTATTATATATTAAAAGACGGAAAGCAGGCCAATAATACTTCAATTTTATTGGCAACTATTCTTGCCATTTTTGCAGGATTAATCAAATTTCAGTTTTTAATTATTCCTTTAGCTTTTACAGCCTATCAGACATTTGACGCAAAAAATATAGCGCGCTTAAGCATCTATTTTTCTTTTGTTTTGGTGCCTGTAATACTATGGTATCAATATGCGATAGAGCTAACAAAACTCAACAATTTAAAGGAATTTGGTTTATGGATAAAACCAATAAGTTTAGAAACAAAATTCAACACATTATTTAATAATTTAATTTCAGATGTTCCGGAGTTATTAATTGGCTACCCTATTTTAATTGCATTAATTGTACTTATATTCAAAAAAAGTTACAGATTACATAATAGTCCGGGTATGAGACTAGGATTATTCTGGTTAGCGGGATTTATAGTGTTTTATATAATTGCTATAGAGCGCATGATGCATCATAGTTATTATTTCATGGCGGTATTACCATTAGTTTTGATTGTATTGGTAAAAGGACTTGTCAATCAAGGGTGGCACACTAAGTATTTATATTTGATTATTGGATTAAACTTTGTGTGGTCGGGTTTACGAATTATACCTAGCAGGTGGACAGAGGACAAACAACAAATTCCAGTAGAATTTAAAAACAGCCACACTTTATCGGAAATTCGCAATAGTATACCCAAAGGCAGTTTATGTTTAGTTGGTCCTGATAAATCGGGCTGTATCTATTTTTACTTTACCGACACTGAAGGTTATTCATTTGAGAATCCAAGTGAATTACTCAGTGACAAGCAAGAGGGAAAGTTTATGGAAGTGTTAGAGCGAGCTGGAGTGAAGTATGTCATCTGCGATCATCCAGAAGAGATGGATATCATCATGCGACAGCTACCAGAATGGCGAGAATACAAAGCATTTGGAGCGTTCAAAATTTGGACACACAGGTAGGATAACTTTTGCAATATTTTACGATTATTGTCGTTAAATTCGCCAACCAATACTGAAAAAAAGTGTCTATACGCGTAGAAAATTTAACAAAAACTTACAAAAAGCAGAATGCTGTTGATCATATTTCATTTGACATCAGCAGTGGCGAAATTGTTGGTTTTCTGGGTCCGAACGGCGCCGGCAAAACCACCACCATGAAGATGCTGACCTGTTATATCCCACCTACATCGGGCAAAGCCTATGTCAACGGATTGGATGTCGAGGAGCAGTCATTAGAAGTAAGGAAGCAGATTGGTTATCTTCCGGAGCACAACCCTTTATATACGGACATGTATGTAAAAGAGTATTTACAATTTGCTGCGTCAGTTTATCAGATTAAGAATCCAATAGCCAGAGTAAAAGAAATGATAGATTTAACAGGCTTGCAGGTAGAGCAGAACAAGAAGATAGGCCAGTTATCTAAAGGGTACCGTCAGAGGGTTGGATTGGCACAGGCGATGATACACAATCCATCTGTGTTAATTTTGGATGAACCAACCAGTGGATTGGATCCGAATCAGATCGTGGAGATTAGAAATTTGATTATCAACATCGGCAAAGAGAAAACAGTATTGTTATCGACACATATCATGCAGGAAGTAGAGGCCATGTGTAACAGAGTAATGATAGTAAACAGAGGCAAGATAGTTGCTAACGGTCAACCCGGAGAATTGAAGCAAATATTTAGCAAAGGCATTAGTTTACAGGTAACATTTAACAAAACGTTAAGTAGTGATCAATTTAACAAACTTAGTCAGTTTGGTGAGGTAAAACAACAGAGTGAGTATACATATACAGTATCAGCGAAAACAGATGAAGACAAATTAAAATCTGATGTTTTCAATTTTGCAGTTGCTCAGCAATTGATATTGACAGAAATGAAGCCATTGGAGCATTCATTAGAAGAAATCTTTAAAAACGTTACCAATGTTTAGTATTTTAAAAAAAGAAATCAGGAGTTTTTTAAGTTCACTGATAGCGATAATAGTAATTGTAGTATTTTTGATAGCCAATGGATTATTTCTTTGGGTATTTAAAGAGACTAATATACTGGATCAGGGTTATGCCAACATAGATCCATTGTTTGAGTTAGCGCCAATAATTTTTATCTTTTTAATATCGGCCATTACCATGAGGTCGTTTAGTGAAGAGAAGCGCAATGGTACATTTGAGACCTTAACAACTAAGCCAGTAAAAGATTTATCGATTATATTAGGTAAATATTTTGCGGGACTATTGATTGTTGTTTTTTCCATTTTACCAACGCTAATTTATTATTACACCGTCAATGAACTATCTTATCCGAAAGGCAATGTCGACACAGGCGCCATGTGGGGCAGTTATTTAGGATTGATTATGTTAAGTGCTGGTTATGTATCAATAGGTATATTTTCAAGTGTCATCACTGACAATCAGATAGTATCTTTTATTGTAAGCATGTTTTTATGTTTCTTTTTTTACTCAGTATTTGAGTATTTAGGGTCATTTGACTTCTTCAAGAACACAGAGTTTTTCATTGAGTGGTTTGGTATTAATTACCATTACAGAAACATCAGCAGAGGAATAGTAGACACACGAGATGTTATTTATTTTATCAGTTTGATAGTGCTTTTTATCTGGTTAACTAAAATTATATTCAACAGCAGAAAATGGTAAAAGTAAAACAACAGAAGAGAGGATTTAAGCAGCAATCGATGATTGAGTTGGTTTTGCTGTTTGTAGTTTTAGTTATTGCGAATATTTTATCTACGCAGTATTACAAGAAGTTTGACTTAACCAAAGAGAAGCGATTTACATTGTCTAAAACCACCACCGAGTTAGTCAAGAAAGTTGACGACAGGATGTTTTTTAAAGTTTATCTTGAAGGAGACAATTTATCATCAAAGTTCAAGCGACTAAGAACATCGACGTTAGACATGTTGAGAGAGTTAAGGGAATTAAGTGGCAACAAAATAGATTTTGAGTTTGTAGATGTCTTTAAGGACAAAGACGACAAAGAAAAATCAGAGATTATAAAGCAGTTAAGTTTAAAGGGGGTAACATATTACAACGACATGGAGCTGGAAACTAATCAGCAGAAGCGTAATTTGATTTTACCGAGTGCAGAGGTAACCTATGGCAGTAACAAAGAGTATGTCATTAACTTACTGAACACAGAGATGGGACGTGCAGAAGAATCGGCCATCAATAAATCCATCGAAGATTTAGAATATAATTTTGCCAATACAATTCGCAAATGCATCAACAAGACACCAAAGAAGATTGCTTTTTTGACTGGACATGGCGAAGCGGAAGCATTGAGAATGGATGAATTATTAAATTCGTTGAGTGAGAATTACAGTATAGATAGAGTATATTTTAATTTACGTGATTTAGATTATCTGAAGCAGTTTTCGTATTTATTCGATCAATACAAAAACAATGATACTGTTGGCAAATACATGGTATTAAAATCTCTTGAGATGTTAAAGGCCTACGATGGTATAGTAATAGCGAAGCCAACAGAGCCATATGAAGATGATGAAGCTTATATATTGGATCAGTACATCATGGGTGGAGGTAAAACCTTCTGGATGATTGATGCGATTATGGCAGAGCACGACAGCATGCGTTCAAGAAGCAAAGCTTATTTTCCGGATTACAACAATGAGAATATGCGGTCTTTGTTATTCAACTACGGTGTCAGGTTAAATTCAAATCTCTTGCAGGACAGAAGGTGTAATGACATAGTATTGAGCGATCCTACCCGACCGGGTAAAATGGTGCCATTTGCCTGGGTTTATTATCCTGTGCATGTATTCAAGGACAACAAGCATCCAATTGTTAAGAATTTAGAAGCAGTATGGATGCGTTATGCAGGCACATTAAAACCGATATCCAGAAAAGGATTGAATGTAACGAATTTGTTATTGAGCAGCGATCAGACCAAGATGCAGGATGCACCAGCATTTGTAGATTTAAGTATAGTAGCCAATAATTTTGACCCTAAATATCTGAACACGTTTAAATCTGGCACACAGGTAACAGGCGTTTTACTGGAAGGAGAATTTAAATCCTTTTACAGAAGGCCAGACAAAATTTATAAGTATCCTGTAAAAGAGACCATTAATGGCAACAGCATGATAGTGATTTCTGATGGGGATATTGGATTAAATGATATAAGAAAGAGCACCGGAGAAGTGTATCCATTAGGATTTGACAGAGAGACAGGCAGACAGTTTGCGAACAAGAAATTCTTATTAAACTGTTTCGACTATTTGTTTGATGAGAGTGGTTTGATAGACATCAGAACCAAGGAGATCAATCTCAGATTGCTTGACAAGGCCCGCATCAACAGTCCGCTTCAGGAAGGCGACCTTATCAAAGAGCGCACCTACTGGCAATTATTGAATACAGCATTACCGGTAATTGTAGTTTTATTATTTGGAATTGGCAATACCATTTTCAGACGATGGAAGTATACCAGAAGAGCATAAAACTGTATAGTATTTCAATCACTTGTTTGAAGAGTTTGAACAATAAATACTTTCAGTTTTACTTATTTTAAAGTACGTTTGCACTTTATTTTCCGAATTTTGACAACAAAAGAAGACAAATCGATGATTGCCGACAGGCTTAATCGCATCTCAGAGTCAGAAACCATAGCCATGTCCAAGCTAGGTCGTGCGCTCAAAGCTGAAGGCAAAGACGTCATCAGTTTAAGTTTTGGCGAACCAGATTTTTTCACTCCCGACCATATCAAGCAGGCCGCCATTGAAGCCATCAATAACAACTTTACTTTTTACACGCCAGTGGCAGGTATTCCTGAATTAAAGGAAGCCATCAAAATAAAGTTTGAGCGTGACAATGGATTGCACTACAACACTGATCAGATTGTAGTAAGTACAGGCGCTAAGAATTCGATTATGAATACAGTATTGTCGCTTGTTAACCCGGGAGATGAAGTAGTCATCCCTACCCCATTCTGGGTAAGTTATGCAGACATGGTTCATTTAGCAGAAGGCAAGACTGTTTATATTGAAACGCATGTTGATTCAGATTACAAGATAACAGCGGCACAGTTAGAAGCGGCTATCACACCAAAGACAAAACTATTCATGTTCAGCAGTCCGAATAATCCCAGTGGCATGGTATACAGCTACGAAGAGTTAGAGGCATTAGCTGAGGTATTTGAGAGACATCCGCATGTATACATCATCAGTGATGAAATATATGAGCATATCAACTTTGTAGGCAAGCATACCAGTATTGCTAAATTTGGCACATTGAGTAACAGAACCATCACAGTCAATGGCGTATCAAAAGCCTATTCGATGACAGGATGGAGAATTGGCTATATAGGAGCCCCAAAAGAAATTGCATATGCATGTGAAAAACTGCAGAGTCAGTTTACCAGTGGCACTAATGCCATTGCACAGCGAGCGGCTATAGCAGCCTTGCTTGGTGACATGACACCAACAATTACCATGCGTGATGCTTTTGAAAAAAGAAGAAATTTATGTTACGACATATTGAAAGAGATTCCAGAGATGAAGCTTGGTTTACCGGACGGTGCATTTTATCTTTTTCCGGATATTAGTGCTTATTTTGGAAGATCTTACAATGGGCAGACCATCAGAAACTCTCAGGATCTTTGTATGTACTTATTAAATGAAGTATATGTAGTAACTGTTGCTGGATCGGCATTTGGAAATGACAACTGTATGCGTTTTTCGTATGCTACCAGTGAAGAGAATCTGAGAAAATCGATGACCAGGATTAAAGAAGCATTAGGCAAACTACAATAAGATGATAGAGGCGTTTAAAAACAAGAAGGTATTAATAGTAGGCGACGTAATGGTAGATGCCTATATTATTGGAAAGGCAGACAGGTTATCACCTGAGGCACCAGTACCTGTTGTCAATATCGAGCGTCATGAGAATCGTTTAGGTGGAGCCGCTAATGTTGCACTCAACATAATAGCCTTAGGTGCAAAACCTGTTTTATTTTCTGTGATAGGTACAGATCAGGAAGGTGATGTATACTTGGATTTAATGAAGCAAAATCAGCTAAGTACAACAGGCATCATTCGTTCAAAAGGCAGAAAGACCACAACAAAAACCAGGGTATTAGGAAATCACCATCAGTTGTTGCGACTGGATAGTGAAGTGACGCATGATTTATCTGATAAAGAAAACAAAGACTTACTGTCAGCTTTTAAGAAGAGCATAGAAAAATGTGATGTTGTAATTTTAGAAGATTACAACAAAGGCATTTTAAATGAAACCAATATTCCGGAGTTTATTGCCATTGCCAAAAAAGCCGGCAAACCAATAGCGGTAGATCCAAAGAAGAAGAACTTTTTAAGTTATAGAGGCGTCACTTTATTTAAGCCGAATTTAAAAGAGATAAAAGAAGGCATTAACAGCGATAAGAATCTCAAACAAAAAGAGCATTTAGTTGAAGCTGTTATAGAGTTACATTCAATATTGGGGAACGATTACACCATGGTAACATTAAGTGAAGATGGAGTAATGATTACAGATCACAGCAATTTTGAATTTATACCGGCGCATTTCAGAAATATTTCAGATGTAAGTGGTGCAGGCGATACAGTTATCAGTGTAGCATCACTTTGTTTAGCATGTTCGTATCCAATGGGATTACTGGCAGAGTTATCAAATTTAGCGGGTGGACTGGTATGTGAAGAAACAGGCGTTGTACCTATCAACATTGAAAAACTAAAAAAGGAATCTGAATATTTAGAAATTGAGCGCCTTTGACATTAAGAAAACGCATATCGTTATTTCTATTTAAATTCGAAGAAAAGATTTTAAAAGGACTAAAGTTCTTTTCGATTCTATCATCCTTAATGGTTATTGCCATGATGATATACCGTTTTGGGTTTAATCATACACAGGAGAACATTAAGTTATTAATTTTCGTCACCCGGTTTTTCTACATAGTCTTTATCTTCAATTTCATCATTAAGTATTTGTTATCGAAAGAAAAGTTACATTTCTTAACTGTGAACGCCTTTGAGGGCATTTTAATACTATTGGTTATTTACGATGGAATAAGTTATTTTTTATTTGGACATCCAATACTTGAAAAGTTATTAATTCAGTTAGGCATAGAAAACTACCGATCTATTTACCACTTTTTCATACAGTTTTTCTTATTGTTTTTTGTAGGCATAGAATTAGTTAAGTCTATAAATTCAGTATATACTTCTAAATTAAAGCCCACTACCCTATTTATTTTATCCTTTGTCTTTTTAATTTTGGGAGGAGGGTTTTTACTCACTTTACCAGGTTGTAATCATACTGGGCAGTGGTTAAACTTTGTAGATGCAGTATTTACAAGTGCCAGTGCCAGTTGTGTTACAGGGTTGACAGTAGTAAACACTGCAACCTTTTTCAATGTTAAAGGGCAGTTAGTTATATTATTTTTAATACAATTAGGCGGAATAGGCATTTTAACTTTTGCATCGTTCTTTGCCTCTTTTATGAAGAAAGGTATTGGTATTAAGCATCAGATTGCCATGAATGAATTGTTAGATGCTGAGAACATGAGTGGTAGTTATTTTTTGATTAAGCGTATTCTCGTAATGACATTTATTATAGAGGCATTGGGAGCGATAGGGATATATGTATTATGGGGAGATTTTCAGTTTAGCAGTACAGGTGAAAAAATTTACGCATCTGTATTTCATAGTATTTCAGCCTTCTGTAATGCAGGTTTTAGCACATTAGAGTACAATTTTGAGACCCCATTAGCGACTGAATTGTATATGCTACATATTTTCATGGGTGTTTTAGTGTTTTTTGGGGGATTAGGATTTCCTGTCATCAGAGATATATTTTCACCTCAGCAATTAAGAGACAGATTAATGCATCCATGGAAAGAGTGGAAATTAAGTTCTAAAGTTGCAGTTTATACTTCTGTTATTTTAATAGTGTTGGGTATGGCAGCGTTTTATTTCTTTTACGTTGCTGATAAATACAGTGATAAGAGCCCGATTGCTATTATAGGCATTACCTTTTTCCAGTCAGTGAACCTGCGTACCAGCGGTTTTAACAGTATCAATTTAGAGAACCTTCCCAACATCCTTTTACTTATCAGCATTTTTCAGATGTTCATTGGAGCATCGTCTGCCTCAACAGGTGGAGGTATCAAGACTAGTACCTTTATAGTTATGATGATAGCGGTAATTGGCACTATCAGAGGAAAGAAGGAAGTCTCTCTAAGTAATCGTACAATAGCGATTGAATTAATATACAAAGCATTTGCAGTAGTTATCTTTTCAGGTTTATTTGTTTTAATGACCACCACTCTACTCACCTATTTCGAACCAAATTTGCAACCTATTCGATTAGCTTATGAGGCTGTTTCCGCATTTGCGACAGTTGGATTAAGTACGGGTATAACTGCTGGTCTTTCTGATTACAGCAAAATACTTTTAACAATATCAATGTTTATTGGTCGTGTCGGTATTATCACCCTAGCTTATTCCCTGAGTACGAAGGCACTTTCAGGCGATTTCAAATATGCGACCACGCATATGACGATAGGTTAATCAGGGTTTATAAGCACTTTTTTGTAAGATTTGTTCGGCATTGCCATCGTTCATGAGTTCGCTAAGGGACACATCAGAATTTTCATTCATGTATTGACGAACAGCCATCCATCCTACATATTTACCAATTTTAGAAGGCGCATCAGGTGGCACACCTGGAGCAATTGTTTTTGGTCCCTCATTGATGAGACGCTCATAATTCTTTACTTCTGTATCATAGAGATATTTTTCTTTCACGATAAAAGACCAGATATTGTGTTCTTCGGCTTTGCACCATTCAAACTCTTTCTGAGTCATTCCTATTTTAATATGATCTGGCACCGTTGGTGTAGTTGCATCGAGGAAGTATAGGAGTTTACCTTGATAGATCATTTCGTCAATGAAGTTTTTCTTTCTATTGGTTTTAAGAAATAGGTCGTTGGCTTGTGCCAGCATGTGGTTTGTAACGATAGATTGAGGGATAAGGTTTTTACGCCAGTATTTTTCTATACCAGCGTATTCGTAGTACTTAAAGTTTTCTCCCATATGCATATCCAGACCTATACCGATATAATCTTGACCCACGACATTCATATAGAAGCTGAAGTGAGAGAAGTAAGTAATGATGCTTGGAATTTTCTGATCCGGAAAATGGTATATAAAGTATTTATAGGCCGTCGTTAGTTCCTCCTCGTAAGGTTTAAAATTAGCGTATTTAGCTTTCACTTCACTATAAGCAGCTTTGACATTGACATCGGTTTTATAAAGCATAAGTTGAGGGAAAGCCTCTTCAGCTGTATTAAAAGGAAAATTGAGTATCCCAAGTGTATAATCTGATAGGAAATAGGGGTATTTTTTAAAAAAAGAGGAATAATCCGTAAGTTTGTTTTCGAACAGGTCGTCTTCAAAATGTCTGATATCCAGTTTCACCTCAATATCAGAGATATCTACATCGAGTCGATTGGAGTTACAAGATGTGAAAAACAAAAGTAAAAATACTGCAAATGCTGTAGCTGTTAATTGGAAAAATTTCTTCATTTTTGTGCAAAGAAAACATTATTTGATATGAAATTAACGACAAAGTATTCACTTTTATTAGCCTTAGGTTTATTTTTCGGCAAAAGTGTATTTGGGCAGGACGACAGAGACTTCAGAGTAGGATTTAAAATCATACCAGGATTTAACTGGGCAAAGCCAAAAACGAATAATATTTTACAGGACGGAACTGGCATAGGTTTTTCATTTGGCGTTATGACAGATGTAAAATTAGCTGACAATTATTATTTTGCAGGTGAGATTTTGGTAAGCTCAATGTCTAACAAAATAAAAATGAAAGACACCACTGTACAAACCTTACCAAACTTTGGATTATATGACAAGATAAGCTACAAATACAATTTAAAATATGTAGAGATCCCATTAACTTTCAAGTTCAGAACAAAAGAGAGCAATGGTATGAGATATTGGGGTCAATTCGGACTGGCACCAGGATTCATTATTGGAAGCAATGTAAGTACATTAGCATCACCAACCGGAGGCACATTAAAAAACTTCCCAACTGACGAGAAATACATTCCGAATGACGGAGAAAGTGACAGATATGATTTTGTAGGATATACAGACAACATCAATGTATTTAGAGCTTCAATGATTCTTGGAGCAGGCATTGAGTACAACTTAAGTGGTAATACAAGTTTCTACAGCGGTTTAAGATTCAACAACGGTTTTACAGATTTTCTGGATGACAACAGAACCAAGGCCATCAACAATGTTGTTGGATTGGAAATCGGTTTATTCTTTTAATCTCAAAGGAAGTTTTACTTCCAGATTTCATGAAAATAGCATTAGCTCAACTAAACTACATTATTGCCGATATTCAAGGCAATTCTAAAAAGATTATATCTGCCATAAGAGAAGCAAAAGATCAGTCAGCTGATTTAATTGTATTCAGTGAATTGGCAGTTTGCGGCTATCCACCTGACGATTTATTAGATTATCCTCACTTTATAGAATCTTGTAAGGCTGCAATAAATCAAATTGCAGCAGAGTGTAAAGATATCACAGCAATAGTTGGGTGTCCGATGGAGAATCCGGAAGAGACCGGCAGACGATTGTACAACACAGCATGTATTTTATCAGACGGGCAGTTACAGGGTGTAGTTTACAAAACTTTATTGCCTACATACGATGTTTTCAATGAGTCGCGTTATTTTGAAGTGAACGATATTTTCAAGACCATTGTAATTAATGGCAAACGTGCGGCGATCACCATTTGTGAGGACTTATGGCACGAGATGGATAGGTTCGATTATCAGGACAATCCCTTAGCCTTAATTGCCTCAGATGCTCCAGAGATAATCATCAATTTATCTGCTTCGCCATTTAATCACGGCAAAGTAGAAGAGCGCATGGAAGTCTTGCAAAATCAAAGCAAAGCCTTTCAGTTGCCATTGGTGTATGTGAACCAGGTTGGGGTAAATACAGATTTAATATTTGATGGCAGTTCGGTGGTATTGAACGGTCACGGAGAAGCCATCCTTCAATTGAAAACCTTTGAAGAAGATTTTGCCATTTACGATACAGCCATTGATCACAAAGTATTAGCAAGAGAAGAGCAAAATAATATTGCGCATATATACGAAGCCTTGGTATTTGGCATCAGAGATTATTTTGGCAAGATGGGCTTTAAGAAAGCTGTATTAGGTTCTTCAGGCGGTATAGATTCGGCCGTGGTTCAGGCTTTACTGAGCGATGCTATTGGGCATGAGAATGTCTTGGCGATATTGATGCCTTCACAATACAGTTCAGAAGGCAGCGTACAAGATGCTAAGAAACTATCAGAATTATTAGGCAATCCATATGAGATCATACCGATTGCTGAAGTATTCAAGAGCTTTGAGCAAGGTTTAAGTGGATTATTTGCAGGCATGAAATTCGGCTTGGCGGAAGAGAATATACAAGCCAGAAGCAGAGCCGTTTATTTAATGGCCATCAGCAACAAAATAGGAAATATACTGGTAAACACCAGCAATAAGAGCGAGATGTCTGTAGGGTATTCGACCTTATACGGCGACATGTGTGGCAGTTTGAGTGTTTTGGGCGACGTATTTAAAACAGAAGTTTATCAATTGGCAGCATATATCAATCGCGGAGGCGAGCGAATTCCGGAGGCCATCATTCACAAAGCACCAAGTGCAGAGTTGCGCCCGGATCAGAAAGACAGCGACAGTTTACCGGAGTATCCGGTATTGGATGCCATATTAAGAGCTTATGTAGAAGATCAGGTAAATCCGGAGCTTATCATTGCATCGGGTCAAGACAGAGCAGTTGTAGAGAAAGTCATTAAGTTAGTCAACAACAGCGAGTATAAGCGATTTCAGGCACCTCCTATTTTACGGGTTAGCAAAAAAGCGTTTGGCAGAGGTCGTATAATGCCATTAGTGAGTAAGTGGTAATTAGTGTTTCACGGCACACATTGTAGAATAACCGCGAGCAATAAGTTGTTCGCCTTTTTCGGGGTGAATGCAAATAATATCAGCTTCGCAATAGAACAGCATATTTCCAGCTTTAATCACGCGACCTTTAGCGATTAATTTATTACCTATACCTGGACGTAAGTAGGCCACTTTTAGGTCAGACGTAACGGTACCTTGCCCTTCAGGCACCAGAGTAAAAGCAGCGAACCCCATTACCAGGTCAGCGACAGTGGAAGTCACCCCCCCATGTACAAAATTACTTTGTTGAAGATGGTGTTGTTGAAGATGAATTTCGCCTTCGATATATCCAGCTTCGATTTGAGTAGCTTCAAAGCCAATAAAATTCATAAAATGATTGATTGCCATTTTATTGACAACAGTTTGTTTAAAGTGAGGGTTTTTACTTTCCAGTTCCATATTAAAATGTAAGTTCTTCGAGAGCGCTTCTTAGTTCATTAAGTGTTTTTCTTTCGTTTTTAGTTTCGGCGACAGACATCCCCTGTTCGTAGGTTTCAATTGCTTTGGGGTTATTATTTGATGCTTCATAGCATTTAGCCAATTGATAAAACAGAGGGAGATAATCTGATTGAATAGATTTAACCAATTCCAGTTGATGAATAGCCTGAGGATAGTCTTCGATCGACATGAACTCCATAGCCAAGGCATAATTTAGAAAGATATCATCAGGTGATGATACCAGTAATTGTTTAATCTGAGCGACACGATCCATTCTTTTTGAAATTGTTAATTACTTTGCAAAACTCATTTTTTCTTAGCACATTTTATACTTAATTTTGCAAAATAATTTAAGAGCATAAATGAAAATTCTAGTGTGCATGAGTGTGGTTCCAGATACCACTACCAAAATTACCTTTACAGATAACGATACAAAATTCAACACCCAGGGCGTACAATTCATCATTAATCCATACGATGAATTATCATTAACCAAGGCATTAGAGATTACTGAAAAGGCTGGAGGCAGCGTAACAGTAGTAACAGTTGGATTAGTAGATGCGGATGCTGTAATAAGAAAAGCCTTAGCAATTGGCGCTAATGATGCAATCAGAATAAATGCTGAGCCAAAAGATGCACAGTTTGTGGCAGAGCAGGTAGCAGCCATAGTTAAAGCTAATGGATATGACATGGTTTTAACTGGCAGAGAGAGCATTGATTACAACGGAGGACAGGTATGTGGTTTATTGGGTGCCTTATTAGACTGGCCATCAGTGAATGTTTGTACCAAGATAGATGTTCAGGATGGAGTAGCGATGTTTGAGAGAGATATAGACGGAGGCAGACAGAGCATCAACAGCAGTTTACCAGTAGTTGCCAGTGCACAGAAAGATTTATGTGAGCCAAGAATTCCAAACATGAAAGGCATTATGGCAGCCAGAACCAAGCCATTAAATGTAGTAGAGCCAGTTTCAACAGAAACAGCAAGCACTTATATTAGTTTTGAGACACCAGCAGCCAAGCAAGCTGTTAAAATTATTGATGCTCAGAACGCAGGACAGTTAATTGACATTTTAAAGAACGAAGCCAAAATTATCGCATAAGGACATGACCGGAATATACGCAGAAAACTCAGAAGGTATTTTCAAGAAAGCAGTTTTAGAAGCTGCATCATACGCATCACAAATCAGCAATGGGCAGGTAACAGCAGTATGTGTTGGTACACCAAATGCTGGAGAAGCAGAGAAACTGGCACAATATGGTGTTAGCAAATTAATCTGTATAGAAGGCATATCAGCATTTGATGCACAGGTATACAGTAACGAAGTAGCCAAAACATTAGCAAGTAATGGTATTACACAAGTTGTTGTAGCTAACACTTATGAAGCGAAATCAATAGCTCCAAGAATAGCAGTTTTAATGAACGCCTCAATGGCAAGCAATGTTATTGCATTGCCAGATACAAGTGCTGGATTCAAAGTAAAAAGAGGTGTATTTTCAGGAAAAGGCTTTGCATATGTAACCTTAGATAGAGCAAATAAGTTAATTGCCATAACACCTAATAGCACAGAATTGAAAGAACAAGCTGTAAGCATTGTTACAGAAACCATCAATGTTAGTGGAGCAGGTAAAACCACTATCACAGCAACTTCAAAAGCCGGCGGTAAAATTCCGTTAACTGAAGCTGAAATCGTAGTTTCTGCGGGCAGAGGCATGAAAGGTCCGGAAAACTGGGGCATGGTTGAAGAGTTAGCTGATTTATTAGGTGCAGCAACAGCCTGTTCAAAGCCAGTAAGTGATATGGGATGGAGACCACATGGCGAGCACGTTGGTCAAACAGGTATTACGATTAAACCAAATTTATACATAGCGATTGGCATTTCTGGAGCGATTCAGCATTTGGCAGGTGTTAGCAGCAGCAAAGTTATTGTAGCGATTAATAAAGATCCGGAAGCACCGTTCTTTAAAGCAGCAGATTACGGCATTGTTGGAGATGCATTTGAGGTATTACCACAATTGATTCAGGCAGCAAAAGCTGCAAAAAACTAATATAGCTTGAAAAAAGTTGAATTAGACATATATGGGATAGCACCTTCACAAATTAAAGGTTCTTACAGTTTAATTTTAAGTGAGGTAAATGGTGAGCGTAAATTACCGATAATAGTTGGTCAATTCGAAGCTCAGGCTATCGCTATTCCTTTAGAGGGCATTAATACAGAGCGTCCTTTAACACATGATTTATTTGTATTATTCGGCAAAAAACTCAACTTTACAATTTCTGAGGTATTCATACATTTGTTAAAAGAGGGTGTATTTTATGCCACATTGGTTTGTGAAAACACTGATGAAAAGATCAATATAGATTGCAGAACCAGTGATGCCATAGCCATTGCAGTTCGATACAACTGCCCTATTTTCACTACTGAGGATATTTTAGAGCAGGCAGGCATTGTATTGGACGACAATGATGACATTGAGAAACCAGGCAGAGACAATAACGAGCCTCCAGCCAGCAATGAAAAGAACCTTACCAATAAGTACAAAGACAAATCTATAGACGAGTTAGAAGACTTATTAGATGAGGCATTGCGCAATGAAGATTATTTAAAAGCAGCTCAAATCAGAGATGAAATTGACAAACGCAAATAGTCAACTTAGTGTTCTAGTATTGTTCATTGTATTTTCAGCATGTCAATACAAACCAGAATCAGAATTAGTTTCAGGTCAATGGAAATACACGTCTATAGATAAGAATTCAGAATCTTTAATTAGTATTGGCGACAATGACGTCATGATTTTACAGAAAGACAGTGCGTTTGAGTACCATATCAATTCAGTCAATAAACATATGTATGGCAAATGGTCTTATTCCGACCATACCATACATTTAAAATATGCCGAACCAGATACTATCAGACATTTCAAGGTAGACATATTATCTGACCATATCTTGAAGATGCATGAAGGCGAAGTAGTTTTTAACTTTACGCGAGTGAAGACGGATTAAGGCAGATTAAAGTTCACTCTATTTTTTCCAACTATTGAGAGCCGCTTTGTAAAGTGGACTACTATATTAATTTCCGATTTGTATTTATTTTAAAAGCTGGTATTTTATTTTTCCATTATGACGCCTGTCCAAGGGCATTTGCAAGAATTGAATAGAATTTAAGTCAGGGTATAGTTCTATGAGCTTTTGTCTGACACCTGACTTAAAACCCTTGTTGCTTAGTTGAATATAAGCGATGTTACCAATGATAGTACCTAAGTTTACACCTTCTATCTCTACCAGACTTTTTTCAACATCGTATATCACCTGTTTATTCATTGTTTGAATTGGCTGACCAGTAAGAAACAAAGAGCCATTTTTATCAAAATAACCATAATCACCAGTTCTGTGCCACAGGACACCCTCTATAGATATTTTATTTTTTTGAAAAGCCTGATCAGAATTGATGTATTGTTTGACAACATGGTCACCACTAACTAAGATTTCACCTATTGAATTGACATCAGACGAATAAAATTTTGAATCAACAATACGACCGATGATACATTGAGTAGAAGCATCCACCTTACCGGCAAACAGACCGCGACCTCCCCTATTATCCACTATAGATTGCGCAGTGCATGAAGCTATAGGTTCAGCTTCAGAAGAGCCATACAGAATGTCAATATAATTGCAATCAAATGCCTCGACAAGCATCTCAGCATATTTAGGATAAACCGGGGAACCACCACTTAAGATCTGACTGAATTTTAAATGTTTCAATGACTGTTTTAAAGTAAAAGTAGCAAGGTTTTTGAGCAAGAAAGGAGATATTGCCAGATGTGTAACGGATTTAGACAATAATTCATAGTACAAGTCTCCTATTCTACTTTTCTTCAGATTTGACATAACGATGTTTTCAGAGAGAACAGTGCAGACACCCATACCCAAATTGAGGAGAATAACGACGGGAAAATTGGTACACATTCGATTTAAATCAGACAATCGTATATGTTTTTTAAGTGCATTGAACTGAGCATTTAGAGTTCCGTGGGTTCTAACAATTGCTTTAGATGCACCACTGCTACCCGAACTGAAACTTATAATTGCAGGAGTGATATCATCCATTAAGACCGGAGTGATAGATTGACATCCAGTTTTTGGAACGGAATGAATATTTAATAAACTAAGTTTACGAAGTGTTTGATTGAACAAACGAATGCATTTACCTTTCCAACCGGTAATGATGAAATCACATTGAATGGTTTGGCAGCAAGTGGTAATATCAGAGATTTTAGACCATTCTTCAACAAAAACCACCGAGCAACCTTTTCCAAGCAAAGCTAAAATAGAAGCAAACAATTCAACACATGGCGAATGTAAAATAATTACCTTACTACCTTGATGTACGCCTATATTATCAAAGTAAGCCGTAAAGTCGCATACCAGATGATTTAAATCTTTGTAAGAATACGATTGATCTTTGTCTTCAATAGCGATAAATTCAGGTGATAACTCTGCCTGATTAAAAAAATGACTTACTATGTTAAGAGTTTCCTTCAAGTTGATTAATTCAATTTATACGAATAGACAGAATAGTTTTTACAAGGCGCACCAGAAATATTTCTGGAGAGAACTTTAGACACATTTGATTGATTCATAAGTGCGTGATATATCTTTTTATACCCTAAACCTATGGCTTGATTAACAATTTCATTAGCCAATAGCATACCTAGTCCGGCATACTGTCTACCTGATTTCCTGGCTAGAGTTTTTATGACAAGTGCTTCTTTATCATAGGAAGGATAAGCCAGCAAATACGCTACAATTTTATTGTTAGAATCTTTAACAAAAGGCATCAACTTAGTATCGAGCTGTTTTAGGCTTTGATTGTATTTAGTTTCAAAAAATGTAAAATCTATTGGTTGAAATAAGGGCGCAGTTTTAAATGCCTCCATACTCAGTTCATAGATTTCATTCATACTGGACATTATTTCAGATTTATTGAGATATTCGATTTTACATCCATTGACAGGCTTGGAAGAATCAGGAATTAATACAGACTGAATATGCGTAGAATACTTACAATAGACTTCAAAACCAAGATCATTAAAGATATCCGGATAATAGTCTTTTCCGGCAATATCACCAGGGAACAATGATTCGAAAGCATTAACAGGCAATCGGTAATTGCCCCAGGTACTACCATTTACGGGTCCTACCAAAATAGTATTAGGTAAATTTGCCTTACAATAATCGATGGCATATTGGACAAGCAATATACCTGCACCGTAATTGAGTGAATCGAAATACCCCAAAAAAACGATCCTTTGATTGTCTATTAATACATCAGAATTATAGAGCATTAGTCCTGCCTCGGGCATTGTTTTATCACCATACACAAATCCTTTGATACAAGCATTCCGAACTATATTGTCATGCAGGTATTGATCATTGGGATTTGAGTAAAGCGTATTTCTAATTTGGCATAAAGCATCCAAACCTTTCGAATCAAGACAGTCAAATTCCCAAATCATATCAATTAAATATATACAGTCCAGCAATTACAGCCATAGGAATTGTTAAATTATCTGCACCTTTCGGGCTATACAATTCGACACAAGCAACAAAGGGTGGAATAAGAAGTATAGAAGACATCGAGAGCTTTTCACCTAAAAGATTCACTGTTATAAAAATCAAAACACATGAAATTGTAAATGTCAGGTATCCTCCCAGACTTTTAGTTTCATTGAATGATGAGATAGGAATGATTGGAAATCTTTTACCGACAATAGCGGCTAACATATCAGAAATAGCTAAAGTTAGAACTGGAAGGAAGTAGTACGCCAATTGATTACCGGAAAACTTATACGCAAAAAAAGAGATGAATACAGCGAGCGGAAAAAGTATACTGCCATAAGTCTTTCTATCGACAGCATTGATAGAGGGTAAGAGTCCCAGCGGCTTACTGACGAGCAATATCAAAGTAAAGCTTGAGCAAATTACAGCCACATATACCCAATCATCGATCATAATTGGGAAGAGCAGAGCCAGACAACCACTGGCTATATGGCTCCATTTTCTTGTATATTCAGCATTAACTTTTAGAAGTCTATACGCTATTTCACCAATGGCAAATGCCATTAGGAAATAGGAAGACAATATGAGAACATTTGTTATTAGATGCAAGGTTACAAAATATTTAAGTACATAGATTGATAAAAGAAGCATAGGTCGTTTCCATTTATTGGAACAGACTTATAGTTGCTATCACAACGATCAAGTTGCCTTGGTACAAGGAGATTCCAGTAAGCGATTTTCGCTTGAGGATTTGAGAGAAACTTAATATGTTCCGCTTGCTGTTTAAAAGTATCGACATCCATGTATTCAAATATATTTGAAAGATTAAAACAATCAAATTTTTCATTGATATGAATTTCTGTCAGATAAGCTTTAACAAATTTAATTTTATGAATATTGGCTTTAATTGAATGAAAGTTTTCTGGTCGAAGATAAAAAGGCAAACCCAATTTAAAGGTCCCTTTTAATTGAAATTCGAGAAAATGATTTTTAGACACAAGAACAGATGACAAGTGATTTTCGGCCCTTTTAAATATTTCATCGCCCACATTCGATGTTACTTCATTGAAGAAAGCCGGGTCGCGACCAAACCTACCCATGACGGCTTTAGAGAAGAACAATTTAAAAAGCCATTTCCATCTACGGTTGTTCCATTTATTGTTATAGAAATCGCGTTGCTGTTGAGCGTTTTTAGGACTAAACAGAGCATCAACTGTTGATTTTGAATGGATCAGCGGTAAGACAAAACGACTAAAGAGTTTAAAATAGTTTTCAAATTTTCCGGAATAGATGATACCATTTTGGATTAAATTCAGGTGATTATTGAAAAAGTTTTGAGCATCCAGACTTAAATCAGATTTGATAGTGTTATAGAGTTTCAATCTGTCTTTGCAGGCATTTACGCCTAGAAATTTAAGCACATCATCATAATCCAGATATTGTATTGCTTTTTGTTTCAGTTCGGAGAGAAACAACTGAGTTGGATTAACATCAAAGGCCAAAACATATTCGGGATCGAAGGCAAGAAATCCAAGTGAATTATCGCCAGCCGAGGCAATACTAAGGATATTATCACCTTTAGAAGGCTTTAAATTTTCGTAAAGCAAATCAGCATCTTCCCAGCAATTAGCATAACGAATGAATGAAAAATCAGGCTTTTTATTAGTCATTGTTATTCAAGCAATTTTATGATACCGGTAGTGCCATCCATTTCAATCCATTGGTTATCCTTTAAAGTGTTGGTGATATTTTTAACACCGACGATACAAGGAATATCCATTTCACGACTTACAATAGCGGCATGACTTAAAACACTGCCTCTTTCGACGATAATGCCAGAAAGAAGAGGAAACACAGAAACCCAACCTGGATCAGTTGAAATAGTCAGCATAATCTTACCTTCCAAACCATCAATATCATCAGGAGAGTGTACAATTTTAACCTGAGCTCTTACGATACCTTTACTACAAGGGATACCTTTTAAATCTGATTCAGCAGCAATAGCGCTACGAGTAAATGAATTGGCATACACCATATCTTCGGTTCTAATTCTGGCCGCCTGTTCAGGTTCGGACATGAAATTCACAAATTCTGTTTTACGGAGTTCGATGCATGATTTGAGATTAATTTGCAAAGCACTTCCGCGTATGTAATTAAAAATTTCATCCTTCCCTAGATAGAAGATATCTCTTGAATTTTCGATTACACCGGCTTGGTGCATTAAAGTGCCAATGCGCAAGAATATTTGTCTAACGGCTGCAAAAGCCCTGGTTCGCTCGTATCTGAGATTTTCTCTTTCACTAACAGTATCAATGGTTCTGGTTTTAAGAAAATTAAATACAACACGTTTCAACAAAGGCAATTTAATTTCAGAGACAGCAGTGGCATTTGAATCATTCGACTGTACTTTTTGAATGTATGTTTTTTTAAGAATTCTAACAAACAGCAAAGGATCGATTCTATAAGTTATCGTCTCAAGTTTAAGTTCAGCGAAGCATCTATCCCCCCATTTTTCAATATACGCCATGAACTGTTTCGAGAAGGTCTTATCAGGGTTAGATTTTATCCAATTATAAATTGATAATTCATCTTGTTGGAATAATGCCATCAATTCTGCATCACTATTGATAGTAAGAATCATTTGTTGTTGAAGAACAGAAGGTTCAACAGTAATTACTTTACCTGTATAACTCAGATAATGGTTATGACCGAGAGGAAAGTATTTTTCATTTTTAGCGATGAATTTTTGAAATACCCCATAATATATCATTGCAAAAAAATCGTTGACCAAAGGCGCTTTCCATTCGACGCTGAGTGTTTTCTCAAAATCAAGGTAAGCATGCATGCACGAGGTTGCATCAGCCTTTTCTATGTCAGAGGCATAAAAGTTATCGAGTACTAAATAGAATTTTCTTCTAAATTTCCGTCGCATTTTAGGCAGCGTAAAAGCGTTGTACAGCATATTAGAAGCCAGTCGAAGAATATTAACATACTCTATTAAACCAGATGGTTTTTTATAGTCTTTGAGTTCAAACTTCTCACTTACGCCCATCATCTTTTCCATATAACCAGCATTAAGGCTGTAACCTGGCAAGAGAGACAATAATTTATACCAGCTATAAAGATTGTAGTAAACCCTTCCTTTCAAAAATCCCAGCATATTATCGAAAGTAAAATTATTATCGGCAATAACATGATGATTGACACCAAGTACGGCGCATAATTGTTTATACACATCACCATATACTTTACTAATAAAGGAATAGGTTAAGGGCAAAGTTATGCCAGGGTATGATTCTATAATATTGCTATTATCCCAGATCAGATATGGTTTTGCTTTATTAACTGTTGTGATTGGCCTGCATTGAAGTATGTATAAAGCATTGTTTTTAAAGCAGAATTCAATATCCTGAGCTTGATTAAAATAATGTTCTATAGTTTTAGCAGCTTTAAAAACATTCAGGCAATTTTCATCAGAAAGCACCTGAGCATTTCTAAGACTTTCATCAATAGGAGACATCTTCAGACCTTCATTTCCTGCGTATATCAGTCTTTCATTTTTATGAGGGATATGTTTAGATGTAATCCCTTTTTCATTCACATGGTACATGTCGGCATCTAACTGACCGGACACAAGACCTTCTCCCATTCCATATACAGCATTGATGACAGAGGACTCATTGGTTTGGTCTGTTGGGTCAATAGTAAAAATGACACCAGACACATCAGAATCTATGCACTCTTGAACGATAACCGAGATAGGAATAGGATCTGAACCATGAGTTGCATAAGCGTTAATATGTTGAGCAAAGACAGAAAGCCAAACTTTTTTAATGGCAGTAGCCAAATCTTTAACTTCCACATTAAGCAAAGTCAGGAACTGTCCAGCATAACTTTTATCGCTAGAATCTTCTACACCTGAGCTACTTCTTACTGCAAATATTTTACAATTTTTATGTTTCTCAACGATATTGTTTATCCAATTTTCAGGGATGTGCAGAGACTCTACACTTTTTTGGTTGTAATTCAACTTATGAGAATCCAGTAGCGACATTAAATTATCAAATGGAATTACACTAAATGGCGGCACATCCACACCCATTGATTGAAGAATCAATAAATTTTTTGCTTTATTACCGATATGTACCGAATTAGATTTCATTATAAATTTTTAGAAGAACATACCCATCCCCAGGTTAAGGTACATTAATATAGCCCAAATTCCACTAATCATTTCAAAATTTTTCGCATTGCGCAAAGTTCTGTTTCGTTTGTACACAATTGCAAAACCGGCAGCACACACGTACAAGAAGACGAAGACAAGATGATGTAAATAAGACAAATGAGCATAAGTTGCAGCAGCAATACAGGTTACAAATGTTGAAGCCAATACGAAATGAAAAATCATCAGAGATTTATTAAAACCAAGAGATTTAGAATAGGAATTAGATTCTTCATTTTCTTCTGATTTTATTTTCCTTCCCAGTTCAAGCGTGCAGCCATTGAGAAAGGACACTAAGAAAAACCACATGAGACCAGTAATATCAGCTTTATCATTCATCCATTCAAAAGAGCTAGCAAGAGTATCGACCAAAGGTATAATTAACATGTGACTGGTAACATAGAGCAGAGGTCTTTCATTTAACCAATGTCCGGTAAAGAACTCATTGAACATTAAGAACAAGTATCCGAGAACCGCGGCGAATAATAAAAATTGTGCGGAGGCAAAAAAGAGATTGAACGCAATTAAGGCCAAAAGAAGAGTGATGCCAATTACTTTTAATTCCTTCAGCTGTATGAGACCTCTAGGAACGGGAAGATAAGGACGATTGAGTTTATCATACTCTTGATCTTTGAATTCATCTGATATGCGCAATAAAGCGAATATTGTAAATGTGTTAATAAATGCTTTTAAAAAATCACTCCATAGAAAACCGTTAGAATTTCGACAAATACTTGAGAAAGCCATAGCAGAAAAGGTGAATGAAGCGATTAAAATACCGTGTGAGAATAGAGGGAAACGTTCTTTCTGATACGTCCACAATCTGGAGAGCAGCTTAGAATTATTCATTATTTTTTTCTACCAAATTTTTTATGAGCGTGTACAAATTGGCCAGAGGCCATAGCAGCTGCGATAGAGATTTCGCCAGCAAGGGAAAGAGCACCACAGATTTCTGCGAATTTTTGCACTTTACCGGCACCATAACAATCCAGCATTTCTAGGCATTCTCTTTGAGTTGGCAGATAGGTACCGCCACCGACAGAGCCTACAATCAGATTAGGAAGTGTGACACATGCATATACTCCACCATCTTCGGTTAATTCCATGCGAGTAATACCTACAGCAGCTTCAGAGACACAAGCGACATCCTGACCAGTTGCAATAAAAAGTGCAGTTAGACCATTGGCCACATGACCTTGCGCACCGATACTTCCACTTTGAATCACCCCCATTGTGCTACTTTGCCAGTATTGCACCATATCTTGTGGTTTACATCTTAGTATTTTTTCGACAACTTCTTTTTTAAGATGGATTTCGGATGAGACCTTTCTACCTCTTACATGTCCGAAAGAAACAGCTGCGGCTTTCTTATCACCACTGTAATTACTCTCGATGAACCAGATATTGGGTTTAATAGGAGAATTTTCGACCAGCCATTGACAAATCTGGTTAGTACAAATAGTTACCATATTTTGACCAGCTGCATCACCGGTATGAAATTCAATATTTATAATTAGTTGGTTCCCTTCGATATTGTATTTTATATCTTGAATTTTAGCATGATTACTAACCTGGCTAACGATATTTTGGAAACTAGGAACATGTTCTAGTGTAAAGATGAGAAACTTTCCCATTTCACCCATATTATCAAATTTAAAAACAGGGCTTCTTTGAACGCCTTCAAGAAAGCATACACTGGTAATACCACCGCTCATTCTACTGGCTTTTGCACCTCGGTGATAGGAAGCAACTAAAGCACCCTCGGTAGTTGCCAAGGGTATAAAAAAATCGCCTCTGGCAGAAGTTCCTATAATATTTAAAGGACCTATTACACCAACAGGAATTTGAGCAGTCCCAATAAAATTTTCACAATTACCATTGACAGATTCAGGATCAACAATACAAGACTTCTCGAAAAGATTAGGAAATGAGTGACCTGTTTTTTCTATTAGGTACCTTTGACGTTTCAGCATACCCTCTAGAGTGTTATTAGCCTCAGTTGCAGGTTTATCAATACTTTCGGGTATTTTTTTATAAATAATATCTTCGATAAAGTCTTTTAGATTAACCCGTTTTTGAAGATTTTCTAAAGCGCGTTTTGTGATTTCAAATCCCGAACTCATATTTATTTTTAGTTTTTTGAATTTACTTTACGTTTAATTAATCAAGAGAATGAAATTCAAATATAAATAAATAAAGTATTTGTTCACCTTTGCCTGGGTAAATAAAGTAATATTCACTTTCATTAATAAAATGAATATTAATACAATAGAAAAGAAGTCTAAAAGTCTTTAATTCAACTACCTCCTACCCTTCAAAGGCTTCAGCAGTTCTTCCAAACCATTAATTTTTATTTCGTAGATGGTATGCAATTGCATGCCCAGTTTGCTTTTGGGAAAACCTTTGGCATGCATCCATTCCAGATAAGAAACAGGCAGATCGCAGAGCAATCGGTCTTTGTATTTACCGAAGGGCATTTTAACTGTTACCAGATCGGTGAGAATTGAAGGATCCAGCATTATCTCATCACCATTATATAGCCCTTTTTCTCATATTTCTTACCACTCATGTCTTCGAATTCCATGATATAGATATAATTGCCATTTGGCACCAGTTCGCCCATGAAAGTACCGTTCCAACCTTTATCCGGATCGAGACTTTCGAAAACTTGCTGACCCCAGCGGTTATATACTTTCATGGAGAAATTTTTAACCTGGACGAATCCATTTAATTTAAATTCATCGTTGATATTGTTGCCATCCGGGGTGATGGTATTTGGTAGGAAATAGTCGTTGGGTACTACAAAGAAACGATTAGACTTCGTTGTTCCGGCGCATCCATTTGTATCTACAATAGTTAGCGTAGCGGTTAGAGTAACACTATCGGTAAATACCAATGTTTCTTTGATATTATTACCAGTGCTGCCATTCGAGAATATCCAGTTTCTAGCGTTTACCGGAATACCAGTAGCATCACTTACAGTGATATCAATGCCTTTACCATTAGAAGAAGAAACACCATCAAAACTTATAACAGGAACAGGCAGAGCATGAACTTTTACATTCACTTGTTGAGTATCTGAGCAATTAAATGCATTAGTAGCATTGACATTTAGATTAAAATTACCGGCAGTAGAACACAATTTTGAGAAAGTTGAGCCAGAGCTTGTATTATCCTGATCAAATTTCCATTGGTAATTATTAGTAGCAGGACTGGCACTTAAGAACAGAACATCGTCTTTACAAACAGCCTTTTTACCTGACACAACAAAGACAGGATGTGGTGCAATATAAACACGTTTGAAGCTACTGTCTCTACACGCCTCATCGGTAACAACCAATAATTGAATAGTTTTAAAACCAGTATCAGCAAAGCTATGTTTGTAAACTGCATTGCTTGAACTCAATATCGAAGCATCAGAGAACCAAGAACGGTTATATGATCGGGAGCTAATGGATTGATCCGACATCGTGATGTTATTTCCTCTGAAGCAGATAACAGAATCTGAAAGTGTAAATTTGGCCTGAGGCGACTCGAGCACCATAATAGTGTGGGATACAGTATCGGTACAATTATTATTGCTGCTGGCGATTAAACTAACGTTAAACGGACCTTTAGCAAAATAAATTTTAACAGGATTAAACTGAGATGAGACATTATTATCACCAAACGACCAATTGTTATTGAAGCTTCCAGAGCTAATGGTAGTTTGATTCTGGAAGATAAAGCGGTTACCATTCAGACACTGATCAGAGTCGTTGACAGCATAAGCAGCTTGGGGACTTGGGTACACCAGCATAGTTTTGCTGATACTGTCTTTGCAATTAGGGTGTGAAGTGAGCACCAATTTTACTATAAAAGTACCGCTATTGATATATTTATGAGAAGGGCTAGCGGAAGAACTGGAAAGAGAAGCATCACCGAAAGTCCAGCGTGCAGTTTGAGCACCATTATTAGAAGCACCCAGACCAGTAAAATTGAACTGGTTTTCGTTTTCGCATTGGGTAGAATCGTTTACAGAGAAATTAGGATACGGACTGGAGAGCAGGTAAACCAATTTAGTTAAAGTATCTTTACAAGCATTGTTGGTATTGGTATATAAAGAAACGAACAGAGAGTCTTTAAAGGTGGAATACGATTTAGCAGGTGGATTGCCAGCGCTTGAAGAAGAGAGATCACCGAAGTTCCAAAGACTTGAGAAAGAGCCAGACTTAATCGTAGACAAATTGGTATATACAAAACTATTGCCTTTGAAGCACTGACTGGAAGTATTGACAGAGAAACTTGTTTTAGTTTGAGAATAAACAGTTACTGGTTTAGTGATACTATCTGTACAGCCGTTGTTACTGGTAACTCTCAATTTGATGTTGTAAATAGTATCTTTTGAATAGACAACATTAACAGCATTAGTCAGAGCAGTATTACCATTTCCCAGGAACCATATATGATTGATAGAACCTTGAGCGATAGTGGCAGTCTGGGTGAAAAGGAAATTATTGGCTTTAAGGCATTGGGTACTATCAGAGATTGTGAATTGAGCCTTAGGCTGGTGGTATATCGTAATTGGTTTATCCATGGTATCCTTACAATTCTGAACACTGTTAAGGATTAATCTAACGGTATAAATACCGGCATTGGCATATGAATTAGAAGGAGAAGTTAGTGAAGACGTTTTCAAATCACCGAAGCTCCATGAACTTGAGTAAGTACCACTTTTAATTTTAGAAGCGTTGGTAAAATTGACCACATTCCCTCTGACACACTGGGTAGAGTCGTTAACGGTAAAGTAGGCTTCCGGATTAGGGAACAGGATGATGTTAGACTCAATACTATCTTTACACAAATTGTCAGTTAAGTTGACCAATTTAACTTTGTAGCTAGAGAAGTAAGTTGAGTATGATTTTGCCGGAGGATTTTTAAGACTACTAAAAGTTCCATCTCCAAAAGACCATAGACTTGTGTATGTACCTGTATTAAGCGTGCTTGAGTTAGAGAAAACAAAGCTGTTGGAGTTGAAACATTGGGAAGACTGATTGGCAGAGAAATTGGGTTTAGTATTTTCGTATACATAGACCAATTGCCTAAAGGAATCAACGCAGCCATAATTTGTTACAGAACGTAGTTTCACCGAAAAAGTACCGTATTGGGCGTAATTGTGGTTAGAAGAGTAACCAGTATCAGAAGTATTATCACCATAGAACCAGGTATTTTTGTAAGTTCCTTGGGTTAAAGAAGAGGCATTAGTAAAAGTGAAACCATGACCATTGAAGCATTGAGTTGTATCATTAACATAGAATCTGCTTACAGGTACATGTCGGACTCTGACACGTTGAAAAGCAGTATCTTTACAATTTGTAGTAGAAGCGATAACAGAGTACAAACCACTGTCTAAATAAGAGGCGGATGATTTACGGAAGACATTAAAAGTAGAGTCAGTGATATTGCTGCTATTGAGTCGCCATTGATAAGTTGCCGAAGCATTATTAGCATCATTGGCTCTGAGAGTAAAGGCTTTGTAGCGGCAGACACTACTATCACCCTTAGTAAAAGCAATACTAATATTAGGCGCAGAATACACCAACACTGCACTGTCTTTAGAATAAGTTTTACCATCAACAGTGAGCACCACTTTTTTATAACCAGGAGAAGTATATTTTACAGAATGTGGTCCTTTACCAGTAGCAGAAGCAGGCACAGCACCCGATCCGAAAGTCCACGAATAGTTTGCTCCCACCCCTTTAGTAGAGTCTGTGAACTTAACTGAAAGGTCTTGACATTTTGTAGAAGCATCAGAAACAAATTTAGGTGTCAGGTTATCAGATTCTATGTAGATACCATAGTCTTCCGTTTGTCCATAAGAGAGAGTCGAGCATGGATTAGTTCCTATAGAAATATAATCACTACGGATACGAAGTCTAAGAATTTTATCGGTTACAGCAGTTGTTGGAACAGTAAAAGAGTCAATATGAGTTAAGACATTTGCTGCAGGCTGATAGACCAATTCACCGGCATCGTTAAGAGTGCCATTGTTGTTGTAATCGATGAAAGCTTTAACCTGTTCGGAGTAGGTAGAGCCTGTAAGAACTTTAAGGGTATATTTTTTACCACGTTTAAGTTTCACAACTTTGGTGCATCCCATGTTGATATAGGCCCCTTCAGGGTTTCTACCAGAAGAAATTCTGTTGAGTGTTCCTAATTCAACGCTAAAAATACCCAGGCCTGAAACACTGTTGGTGGTAGTGGTTGTGCAAGCTGTTCTGATGGTATCACCAGCGATAACAACACCAGATAAAGTATCGGTACCATTGCAATTTTCGGCCATAAATTTAAATGCATATTTCCCAGGCGTTGAAAAACTGATGGTAGGTGAAGACGAGCTAGAGTCGGTTCCATTGACATAGCCAACAGTAGAAGGTGTGAACTGCCATTTAAAGCGACCAGGAGCATAGCAAGATTTATCTTTAAAGGTTACGGTATTAGTTCTGCAGACAACGGTATCATAAGATTCCAGCAATGCCACAGGTTTTTGGGTACCATCGTTATAAATAGTAGTATAGAAATTACCTCTGTTATAAGTAGAGCCGTAGAGCACACTGCAATTGCATTTCGGAGTTGGTTCGTAATACATTTCGAGGTCGGTAACATTAGACGTATTAGGAAGACCTTTACTAAAATATCTCCAAACACTCAGAGTAGTATCTGTGTACCAGACACCACCACCGGCCGTAGCCACATATATACCTCTTTTTTTATTACTGGTATCGAGCAGAATGGCACCCACATTATTGGAAAAAGTAGAGGCAATTTGGGTCCATGAGCCACCTTTATTGAGCGATCGATAGACACGGGCACCGATACCAATGTATACCACATTAGCATTACGGGGATCGGTTTCTATAGCGTTAACGACACCAGCGACAGGCTGAGTAATTGTATTCCAAGAAGGCGTCGTGGCATTGACATTATCTGACCGGAATAAAGTACCATTAGAGCGAGAAGCGTATAAAATATCAGCATTAGCGATATTGCTTTCCAGTTCACGAAAATCGACATTATTGACACCACCGAGATTATAAGAAATTCTTTTCCAAGTTACTGGCGAGCTTTTAATATTATTACTTCTCCAAATATTTTTATAACCCACATACATGGTATTACCACTACCCTCTTTAAGGGTAAAAGGCGTAACCCAGGCACCAGATTCATTGATAGTATCGCTACCGGCGGCAATGTATCCATTATTAGCGATGGTAGCTTGAGCATTAACATTGAATACCCGGAAGATACTTCCATAATACAATTCACCGTAGCTATATCGATAATCGGTTTGATCTATGGCACAGTCCATCCCATCTCCACCGTAAGTTGTATACCAGCCATTATTATAGTTACCAGTTCCATTGTCCTGGTAGCCATTAATCAGAATATCTTTTTTGGTTCTCGAGGCATCCATTTTATAGATTTGAGCGATTCCGAGACCACTTTTAAGAGGCACCCAAGGGGTACCTTTATTTCTAGAGGCATAGAGACCACCGTCATTAGCCGCAAAAATACGTTTAGTAATAGGATCAGCTTCAAGTTCATGTTGATCGGCATGAATCTGGTTCACCCAGTAGCCAGCGATGGTCCATGTTTTTCCAGTATCTGATGATTTAAAGATATTGACACCACCGCAGTAGATGATAGCTGCAGAAGTAGGATCGGAGACCATATCCATATCATACCAAGCCTGACCACCTGTACCACTTCCTGTAGTAGAGTAATCGTGTAAGTTAGGAGTTGTGGATTGAGTTCTGAAAGTAGTACCACTATCTCGAGACAGATAGAAACCTTTATGGACGCTACCATTAGCAATCCAGAAATAGACCAGTTTAGGATCTAGGGCATTGACTTCAATAACAGCCCTAGAGACACCCGTAGTGGGCAAACCACCAGTCATAGCCGTCCAGGTTTGTCCGTTATTGAGCGATCTGTAGAGGAGACCATCTTTGGTGGCATAGACAACATTGGGATTATTGGGTTTGAAGACAATATCCTTGAAGAATCCACCTGAGAACACCTGAGTCCACGACGAGCCAGCGTTGGTAGAACGGTATATTCCACCATTACAAGCAGCCAAAAGAGTTGAAGCATTATTAGGATCAATAATTAATTTGCCGACAGTTCGGTTACCCATTCCAGAATTACTGATTGACCAGCTAGCACCGGCATTGGTACTTTTGAACACACCGTATCCTACGGCATCGCCAGCATCGCGGTCGCCAGAGCCGAAGTACATAACAGAAGGATTAGATTTAGTAACAGCGATAGCAGAGACACCGAGAGTAGGAAGAGAATCAGAGTTTACAGACCATGTAGCACCACCATTCGTGGTTTTCCAAATTCCACCAGCGGCCGCACCAACAAAGAAGGTATTAGAATCTGTTGGGTGAAATGCAATAGCATTAACGCGCCCCATACCATTCATCTGACCGGTGTTATTGGTAGGCAGAGCTGTTGGTCCCATTGGTTTCCAGTCGCCTTGTGTTTTACAGGGCACAGAACCGGGTCCGAGAGCCGGAGCCACCACATTCCAGTATTTATCATCTTCTTTAATTTTGTCGATCAGATCTTGATATTGAAGTTCAAAAGCAGGAAAATTACCGAGACTATCGATTTGCATTTGGGCTTGCCATTCCCAGCGTTTAAACGCTTTCCAACCACTTCCTTTTTCAACAGTTCGATTTTGCCAGTAGAGATTAAAAGCTCTTTGTGTTTGGTAGAAGTTAACACTTCTATTTTGCATCATTTCAATCCAGTATGGATTTTGGATTGTGTCATTTGTGTTTTGTGTATAAGCATTAAAATGAGAAAAAACGACAACTGTAACAATCAGTAGTTTCTTAAACATATATACAAATATAATTTTTTTCTCAGTAGTAATATAAAAAACATGTTATATTGCAACCATGTTAATCAGTTTTAACGGGGTACTGACTGACGCCGACGACAAAATTTTTAGTTCAAGAAGTCGTATTTACAAATACGGAGATGGATTTTTTGAGAGCATTAAAGTCATACAAAAAAAGCCTCAACTATTTGATTTACATTATCAGAGAATTCAGAGAGCAGCCACCCTATTTCACTTACCTTTAAATGAAAAGTGGACTCAGCAATATCTCGAGGACAACATAGAATTACTTTGTTTAAAAAACGGTTGGGTGAATGCGCGTTGCCGGATAATTTTCTATAGAGAGAGTGAAGGATTTTATGCGCCAGAGAGAAACAAGTGTCAGTTCATGATAGAGATGACTGAATCTGTTGGCAATTATCCAATTAACGATAAAGGTTTAAGTTTAGGTTCATACGGACTTATACTAAAGCCTTCCAATTTTTTGAGTTTTTTCAAACCATTATCAGCTATTCAATATGTATTAGCGGGCATTCATGCAACGGAGCATCAGGTAGATACAGTATTGTTATACAATGAGCAGGGCAATGTTTCGGAGGTATTCAATGCCAACATATTTTTAATTCAGGGAGATGAAATATTGACTCCAGGTTTGAATCAATATTGTTT